>Ga0325410_1008480_pt1 | contig 11130 bp, 12 predicted proteins | sample PopdelMetagenome_16_FD_206182 | JGI IMG/M metagenome (GOLD analysis project Ga0325410, IMG submission 206182) | Populus deltoides microbial communities from Bellville, Georgia, United States - Xylem-PdIQD-R3 | ecosystem: Host-associated > Plants > Phyllosphere > Stem > Wood/Secondary xylem...
TTACTGTATTCGGGACTATATGACTTATAAACAGTTTTATCATGGCATGTAAACAGTGGAAACTGATCTGCAAGCAGGAGCTAATCACAGATATGAGGTAATTAAAAGAGACAAACAGAAATGAAAATTAAAAATACCATAATTTTTCGTTGGCAATTAGAAAATCAGCACGCCTGGATAAATTTACTAACCGGCAATCGGTAATGTTCTAAGTATCTGGTATTTTCAGCTGTTATGGGTGATACTTATCGGATTGATCTTCGCTCTCATAATCCAGTCACTTGCTGCTAACCTTGGTGTCAGCACCGGTAAAACATTCAAACATCACACCTCTTGGTTATATATTAACCTTGTTCTAACTTTGTATTAACTTGGATTTATCATTTTTTTTGTTATTAGTATTGATTATTACAATTTGGTGTGAGGATTTTAGGAAAGCATCTGTCAGAGCTATGCAAAACAGAGTACCCAAAATATGTCAAGTATTGCCTGTGGTTGCTAGCAGAGATATCTGTCATAGCTGCCGATATCCCCGAAGGCATAATTTCTTCCTTACTCCATTACTTTAAATTAATCTTGGATACTTATCTATGTCCTTGGCTGTTATTGACTGCTGTTTTGATAAGACACGTATACGTCTCAGTTTTGTTCTTATTCGTCGCTTTTAGACTGTTAAAACAAACAGGCTGAATTGTAGTCGAGAAATCATAGGGGAAAAAAGAAATTATAACGTGGGATTTCAAAATTCTTTTACAGTGATTGGGACAGCTTTTGCGCTGAACATATTGTTTCACATCCCAGTATGGGTAGGAGTTCTTTGCACTGGTTGCAGCACCCTCGTACTCCTTGGCCTGCAGAAATATGGAGTAAGTTAGTAGCTCATTAAAGGGAAAATGAAAATAAAATATGAGAGTGATTGCTGTCCTGGCCTTTAATTTTGACGTAATGTTTGACACCACTGTATACACATGTCAAGCCTTGAGTCTTCATGAGTTCTTGTCTGCATTTGCATGCTTGGTTTCAATACACATGTAAAAGAAAAATGGGTTTCCGTTGCTTGTGCTTTTCCAGTTTTTAGTTCCTTAATTGTTATTTTGTCAGTCAATTATTCACACTTAAGCTGCTATTTTTTTCTCTTCTATCCCAAATAAAAACAAAACAAAAAATATATATTATACTCTACTTTCCCGCTCAGACTCTGTATTACCTTCACTTTTTTAAGAATTAGGATGAAAGGTTGTTCATACAAGTCTTAATTAATGCACTTTCTTCTGAAAAATCATTTATTTTTTGGTCAGGTGAGGAAGCTGGAACTGTTAATAGCAGTGCTAGTGTTTGTAATGGCAGCATGTTTCTTTGGAGAAATGAGCTATGTAAAACCTTCTGCAACTGATGTGCTTAAGGGCATGTTTATCCCCAAGCTGTCAGGCCAAGGAGCCACTGGCGATGCCATTGCCCTACTCGGTGCCCTTATCATGCCGTAAGATCGATCCCCAAATATGACTCAGTTGCTTTATATTTGTAATACAACGTCCAAGTTTTTTAATCTATTTTGTATACTAAATTACTCATTTGTCTGTTTTCTCTACAGGCACAACCTCTTCCTTCACTCTGCCCTTGTTCTGTCTAGGAAAATGCCAAATTCTGTCCGTGGCATTAATGTAAGCTAAAATAGCGAAACTATATTACCTTGTAGTAACACTTTTCTAGGGCGGCTAAAGCTTGCTCACATGACATAAAATTAATAAATTCAAGCACCGCATTTTAATTCCTTTTTCTTCTTCTCAGTTAGCTATACATAATCTTCCTTATGCAAATTGACTTGTATAATTTTGTTTCTTGATTTTACAGGATGCCTGTCGTTATTTTTTGATAGAGAGTGGATTCGCACTGGTTATAGCATTTTTAATCAATCTCGCAGTCATCTCCGTATCTGGGACTGTTTGCTCAGCCCAAAATCTATCATCTGAAAATGCAGATCGATGTGGAGATCTCACCCTTAACTCTGCCTCCTTCCTTCTTCAGGTAGAAACCACATAAGAAAAAAAAGAGTTACCATAATGCATATGTTCAAGGATAAATTGACAATTTGATTTAATTTGTTTCTGCAGAATGTGCTGGGAAAATCAAGCTCCAAAATTTATGCAATTGCTTTGTTAGCCTCAGGGCAAAGCTCCACTATCACAGGCACTTATGCAGGACAATACATCATGCAGGTCTCTGACGATAAAAAGATTAAAACTTTAGCATTTGAACTCAACTATTCATAATTCTTAGGAGATAATAAATTACTTTCGGGCGGTGTAATTTTCAGGGTTTCTTGGAACTTAAGATGAGAAAATGGCTTCGGAACCTGGTGACCAGGTGCATTGCCATTGCTCCTAGTCTTGTTGTCTCGATTATTGGTGGATCATCGGGCGCAGGCCGACTAATCATCATTGCATCGGTTAGAAAAATTGATGACGTCAAACTAATCATAGTGTTAAATTATATCCATTTTCAAGTGTAACTAACTGTCATAGGTTCTGCAGATGATTCTCTCCTTTGAACTACCATTTGCTCTCATCCCACTTCTTAAATTCAGTAGCAGTACCACCAAGATGGGACAACACAAGAACTCAATTTATGTAAGCTTTTTTCTTCTTCTTGAAATAAATGTAAGACTCGACAGCTGCTTTTCATATGCTAATCATTTTCCGTATTGTGATTACAGATTATAGTAATCTCATGGATTTTGGGTCTGGGAATTATAGGCATCAATATTTATTATCTAAGCACAGGCTTTGTGGGCTGGCTAATTGACAACAATCTACCAAAAGTTGGGAACGTTTTCATTGCAATTATAGTATTTCCTCTGATGGCAATCTATATCCTAGCAGTAATCTATTTAACCTTCAGAAAAGACTCTGTGGTGACGTTTCTGGGGCCAAATAAGAATGACCCACAGCAACAAGCTAAAATGGAAAACGGACAAACCAAATCTACCGAGGGCCCAGAGATGGAACGAGTACCATATAGAGAGGATTTAGCTGATATCCCTCTGCCAGAATAGAGGGTTTTCTCTGTTACTGGACAAGACACCACTAAAATGAAGCCTTTTTTGTCTAGTAGTTTTGGCTCAAGTTGTAATATTGGCTTTTATTTCAGTTAAAATCGATCAGGGCCATTACTATTGCCTTGAATTGTCAAGTAGTTTTGGGTCTTAATCAGATATTGCAGTGTAAGTTTTCGTTTTGTTTTTGTCTCCGCATACAAATTTTTTTATCCTTCCTCTTCTTTACCCTCTATCATATTTAAGTTGTTCTTGATACATTAATGGCCAAGTGCAAACATATTCAAAAAATTTTACCAAACCTTCTCTTTATTCATGTAATCTTTTAGGCATATGTTTATCCTAAACTGGTGAATAAATTCTTGCATTAGAAGTTATAAAGGGTGTGTTACCTAGTGGTCTTCCCCTGTTGAAAGGAAGATTAATAGACTCATCTTGTCATTTTATTTGGTCAAATATTTGTACCAATGTTGGAGACTTCAATATATCTTCAATGGAGGTCTGATATCATGTGTTTGATATTGTGGTAGTTTTTGCAATTGTGATTTGAAAAAAATTGTTTTATAAAAAATACTTTTAGTTGAGGTTAGTTTGATATTTATATATATTTGGTTAAAACTGTGGTTTAAATTAAAGTTGAACAAAAAGTAATTTAATGTGTTTGGTTAAAAGAATGCTTTTCAAATTGAGGTTATAAAATAATTAATATATATATATATATATATATATATATATATTAATATTGATGATTTTTAATTTAAATATTATAGATTTAACTACTAGTGTTACATCATGAAATAAATAATATTTATATCAAATATTTTTTATTATTCCATTAAACTATTTACAATTTCATCACGTACGAAATCCATCCGACAAGGACTACAATTTCCTTGGTTTCTTAAGAGCACAACAACATCAGGTAAAATATCTTCAGGAATAAAATTGGGATTGCGATCAAATTCTACAAATGCTACGTTATCAAACGATCTCCTTCTAATTTTTTGAATAAAATACAATTAAAAATGAAAATAAAAATTTAATTTTTTTAAACTGGGTCAGACCCGTTTCAATGCATTTAGTTAGCTTTAGAATTCAATTGTAGTGTTTGATTTAAATTCAATTTATAAATAGGTTGGATTAACATGTTTAAAAAAATATAAAATTCAATTCATTTTATTTTTTTTATATTACCTTTATTATTTTTATTTTATTTTTTCAAAGTTATTGAAAAAAAAGGCTAGATAGATTTTTTTTTAATTTTTATGATATTTCAAAAGATTAAATTTATTTTTTTATTAAAATCTTTAAATTAAACTTTATTTCAAAGGGTAGAAAACATGCCGTGTAACTTTTCTATTCAGTTTGTGCCAAAGGGTAGAAAACACTTCAGTTTTGAGTGTAACTGCCAAAAGGTAGAAAACAACCACATGTTTGGACATCCAAACTTGACCATAAAATAATAAAACTGCAGGTTGGTGGACAGCAGCTGAGAGCGGCTTTCCGCAAACTTGTGATTTATTCTAAATTTTGTATGGGTTCATATCAACAGTGAAATGTGTTTTATCATAAACAAACATTTAATTTGTATGGTTTGCTTTAAAAATAAAAGCTACTACGTAAACAAACAAGCACTAAAACCTGTACTAAAACTTGAAATGTAGTATTACTTTATAAGTAATGGAGTTCCTCAAACCTTTCAAAATACTATTTCATTCCTTTTTGATGTGTCAACTTGCTGATGACATCCTAAACTAAATTGTAAAAAAAAAAAAAAAGAATTCTTGGTTTTGGACATGATATTCACTTAAAACAATGTTTGGTTATAAAAGAGTTTCAGTTTTGATATGAAAGTATATGAATTCATTGTCTTCATTTTTGATTTCTTGAACCAAACATATTTCTATCTTTAAAAGTTATATTTAAGCAAACAAAAATATCATGATTATATTTAATTAAATAATTTATTTAATTTAATTCAAAATAAATTTTATATAAGAAATAATAAATTTAACAAAGAATGGCAAATAAGAAATACTTGTGATAACCCAGGTTATTTTTTAAATTGGTGAAGAATTTTATAGAAAGTAAATAAAAAAAAATAAGGAGCTCAATCTCCAATTAAATCAAATGCTGAAAGATAAAACTAACAAAACATTAGCTTAAAAAAAACAAATGAACCCAAGTAAATGTCCAAAACCTGGATTAATCTCTCAAATTTGCAACTCGTTAAATTCTAGACTTGGATTCAATCAAGAAACTCAATTTACTATTGAATGATGAAATTAAAAAAAAAATCAATTTAAAAAATCTTCCAAAGTAAAAAAAAAAGTAGCGATAAAAAATGGAGTATGAAATCGTTAAAAAATCAAGTTTAAAGATGATCTCAAATAAAATAAATAGAAATTAAAAGAATCAAGACCAAAACTCACAAACAAAAATTGAAGGAGAAAGTAATTGAAAACAAATTTCAATTCTATAAATTAATTAAAAAAATCAATTGAAAGAACAAAAATCAAATCTGAATGAAAAAAAATATTGAAGGGCTACTGTAAAATTTTAAGAGGCCATGCATGAAAATTGAGGATAAGAGAGAAAATAAAAGAAAAGGCCAAATGACGTCCAACCAAAAAGAATTAGGCTACACGGGTCACCTAGGGAGGTAGGCCTTGTCGTGACTATTTAAGAAACAGTAAGGAAGACTGTTTTTACCACCGTAAATTGCTGCAAGCATCGTTTGAACATGGTAGAGTGACTTCCTTGTTGACGAATTCAACGCACGCTCCATCCACTATTATTATTATTAACCGAAAAGTTAACATCAAGAATTATATATAAAAATAAATATTAATTAGAATGAGTTATTGATACCTATCTAACGTAGCGGAAGGTTAACAGCGAAAAAGGGTCACTGCCCCTTTTCTCTGATTTGCTCGAATCCACAAGCAAGAGTAAAATACTCGAATCCATGAGTAACAGAGTAACGTTTCTGAAAGAAATTCTTATTCAAAATCAGAAGAGTGACTACAATGAGGGGGGGGCTGCTTGTATTTATAAGCTACCACCCTAATTCTAATAAGAGAATCATTTACGAAAATAAATAACAAAATAAGGAAAAACAGGAAAATTCCTACTAGAAGTATAAATTAAAATCCTAAACTTAAGCAACGGTAAATAGGAAAATAGGAATCCTAATATAGAAGCCTATGTTAAATAAGGAAAGAGTGGCTGGTAATTGTTTTATGGCAGTAGTTTTAGTTTAGGATTCCTTCTGCAAGCTGTCCTACATCAGTCTCCCCTACTTGAAAAGAACTCGCCCTCGAGTTGGGCAGATGAGAGGAAGATTCGTCGGGTGGATGATATTCGACTATGTCAGCAACATTAAAGGTGAGAGATATAGCCATGACTGCAAGGAGGTCCACTACATATGCATTATCATTAATCTTCTGTAGAATTTGGAAAGGACCATGCTTCTTATTGCTTAGCTTGGTATACGTTCCCGCTGGCATTCGCCCTTTACATAGATACACCATTACAAGATCTCCTACCTGAAGAACTTTAGCTCATTGTTTGCAGTCTATTGCTACCTTGTACCGCCACCATAAAGTCCTCCAAAAGTGACTTAAAAATTTAGTGTCTCGATCATAAGTGATAAACTTAGGGACCCCGTGTAGATGAACAAGTTCTTTGAAGAACAAGTTAGCAACATGCACGACATCAGAAGTCTTTTTACATGTGATAAAGTGAGCCATTTTAGAGTACATATCCACTACCACAAAGACAAAATCAAAACCATGCTGGGTTCGTGGAAGCCCAGGATGAAGTCTATCGACAGATCTTCCTAGTGGGCTGCTGTAATGGGCAACGACATGTACAAACCCGTATTCTGGGATTGCCCTTTGGTTGCTTGGCATGTAGGGCAACGTTGGACATGGCTATCGATGTCTTGCTTCAGTTAGGGCCAATAATATCTTTCTTCTGCAAGGGCCACAGTCTTATCACGACCCAAGTGACCACCCAAGCCGCCACCTTACAATTCATGGATCACTTGTTCTCGTAATGAGCTCCTGGGAATACAGAGCTGATTGCCCCCAAATAAATACCCCTCTTGAATATGCATTCCTTCATGAGAGAACCCCTGCTGACACTTTGCCCAGATATTGCCAAAATCCTCATCATCGACATACAATTCCTTAAGACAGTCGAAACCTATAACTTTAGCCCGTATCGTGACAAGTAGTGATACCCTTCGGCTTAGAGTATCAATTACTTTATTAAGTTGTCCCGCCTTATGTTTCAGAGTGAAAGTGAACCGTTTTATGAAGGACACCCAACATGTATGCATCTGGTCACACTATTTTGGCTATTAATGAATTGCAGTGCGTGATGATCGCTGAAAAGGATGAACTCTCTCTGCACTAAGTAGTGCTCCCACACCTTTAAAGCTCAAAACACATCATATAGTTCAAGCTTATAGGTGGACCATTTCTAACGAGCTTCACTGAGTTTCTCGTTATAGAATGCAATGGGTTTGCCTTCTTGAGAGAGGACAACATTAATGCCCATAATAGACGCGTCACACTCCACTTCAAATAGTTTGTCAAAATCTGGTAGTACTAAAACTAGGGCAGAAGACAACTTTTCTTTAATTAGAGTGAAGCTTTGTTCTACTTTGGTTCCCTAATGGAATTTCCCCTTCTTCATGCATTCAGTGATTGGTGCAAAGATTCGGCTAAAATTTCAAACAAATCATCGGTAGAACGTTGCAAGTCCATGGAAGCTATGCACCTTGCTGACATTCTTTGGAGTAAGCCAATCCCTGATGGCTCAGATCTTTTCTTTGTCGACCTTAATTCCATAAGTAACAAACCCCAAAAATAATAAGCTGCTGGTCATGAATTTGCACTTCGTCAAGTTAACATACAACTTATTCTGTTGCAACACTGTCAATATTTTTCTCAAGTGCTCAAAGTGGTCGACTCACTCTAGCTATAAATCAATATATCATCAAAGTACATTAGCCGCATGAAGGTACTCGGGGCGTTGGTTAGTCCAAATGGCATTACTAACCATTCGTATAAGCCCTCCTTTGCTTTGAAAGCAGTTTTCCATTCATCTCCGTGTCTAATTCAAATATGATGGTACCCACTTATTAAATCAATTTTCTAAAAGATTTTGGACCCTGACAGCATGTCTAGCATATCCTTTAGAAGAGGAATGAGAAATCGATACTTAACTGTGATCTTGTTAATAGCCAGACTGTCTATGCACATGCGCCAACTGCCATCTTTCTTTAGTATTAACAAGGCCGACACTACACAAGGGCTCATACTCTCCTGAACCAACCCCCTTTTGATCAATTTTTCCATTTATTCTTGTAGAATCTTATTCTTTTTTGGACTCATCCGATAGTGTGGTCGATTCGACAGACTAGCCCTTGGAATTAAATCAATCTGGTGTTGAATATCTCATATGAGATGTAACCCATCCGGTAATTTTGACGGTATGATTTCCTGAAATTCTGCTAGTAAGGGTTACAACACCTTGGGATCTTGGGGGGTTTAGCTCCAATTCCTCCTCCAACTACTACTGCAAAAATCTCTCTTGACTCTTTGGTCTCCTTTATAAATTTGCCTCCATCTACTAAAAACATTGGCTTCCCTTTAATCTTTGGTTTTACTGCAGAGAATTCCTCCCTTATGGAACCCAAAACGACCTTTTATCCTCCTTTCATAAAGATATACACATTATCACGCCCCTTATTTGTTGCATCCATATCAAATTGCCACGGCCTACCTAAAATCATATGGCAGGCATCCATTTCGACAACATCACAGGTAATCTCTTCTTGGTAATTTTTTCCAATGGAGAACTGAATGCTGCAAATTTCAGTAACCTCTGTTTCTGCACCCTGCCTGATCCAACCAATTTTATACGGTGATGGATATTTCTCCATTTTTAATCCTAGCTTTATCACCATGTTTTTTGACACTATATTCTCACTACTATTGCTATTAAAAATAATATCCCATACCTTTCAGTTTACAGTACACCTGGTTCAAAATATGTTGTGCCGTTGTGACTGTTCTATCTGTTTTGAAGCTAGTAAAAGTCTTCAAACTATAAAGGAACGTGACAGTAACTTCCATCATCCACTCCGATAATTTCATCATCTTCATCGGTGTATGTTGTTTTATCCTCTACCCCCTCTGCCACCAAGTTCGTCTCTCCCCTGGTCCAATCAGGTTTACTGTACCACGCCTTGGGCATTGATTGGAGCGATGCCCTGGTTGCCCGCATCTGTAGCATTTATCTGAATGTGGTCGAGCATATGGATTCCCTGATGCCTCAGGTGGTATGGTCCCTGCAATATTTACTAGCGCCCCACTATTACTTGGCCCCTTAGTAGTACTAGCAGGTGGTGGTTAATTCATTGGTGATTTTCCTTTGTCCATTGTAGCACAAGTAGGATCAAAAGAGTTCCTTATCACATCGCCTTTAACCTATCCAATTGCGCCTTTGCTTTTGTAGCCGGATTAATGGCTTTAGTTAAAGAATAGATGGTTTGCATTGAAACCCGATCTTGTATGGTCAAACACAGTCCCCAAACAAACCTAGTGACTTGTTGCGCATCCATTTCTAACAGGTTATTATGTGAGGATAATATATGGAATTCCTTAACATATGTTTGCACTGTTCTGTTTCCCTTCCTACAATCCCGGTAGTGTTGAAACAGTATCTACTCATAATCTGGTGGTAAATACCTGGATCGTAGAAGTCATCTCATCTTTAATCATGTTTGTACCATTCCTTTTCTATGTCGCATCTGCGTGAGTTGCAGCTGCTCCCACCAAGCAGAGGCTCCTCCCATTAATCTATAAGCAACTAACTTCAACTTTTTATCTTCACAGATTTCCATGTAATCAAAGAACCTCTCCACTACTGCCAGCCAATCAAGAAACCCCTCAATTTGTACCTGACCATTAAAACTGGGCAAATCCATTTTCATACGGAAAGTTTGTGATTCTCGCTCCCCCACATTGTGCTGCCCCTGTCTATTATGTCAAAACATGTGTTTCAACATATTCCTCATCATCACTTAGTTCATCCTCGTAGGCTAGCTGCCTACGTGGAATCGGATGGCGTTCACAAGCAGGATCAACCCTTTCTCTAAAATTTTCGCAACCCACCTCACCTTCACGCTACAGGTTATTTCCTTAGCAAGAGTCGTTTGAATTGCTTGCAACACTTGTTGGATCTCACGCTGGAAAATCCTGAATTCAACCTATGTAATCATGCCCTTTTCACGATTTCCACCATCAAGGGCTTCATGTTCATTCCATGTGTTCGCCATATGAACAAGTTAAACCTGCTCTGATACCAACTAACAACCTGTGTAATCAAGGGCTTCGTGTTCATTCCATGTGTAGCGGAAGGTTAACAAAGAAAAAGGGTCACCACCCCTTTTCTCTTATTTGCTCGAATCCACGAGCAAGAGTAAAATACTCGAATCCACGAGTAACAAAGTAATGTTTGTAAAAGAAATTCTTATTCAAAATCAAAAGAGTGACTACAATGAGGGGGGTTGCTTGTATTTATAAGCTGCCACCCTAATTCTAATAAGAGAATCACTTCCGAAAATAAATAACAATATAAGAAAAAACAGGAAAATTCCTACTAAAGAAGTAAATTAAAATCCTAAACTTAAGCAACAGTAAATAGAAAAATAGAAATCCCAATATAGGAGTCTATGTTAAATAAGAAAAAGAGTGGCTGGCAATTGTTTTATGGCAGTAGTTTTAGTTTAGGATTCCTTCCGCAAGTTGTCCTGCATCACTATCAAAGAAAAAATCAATAAGTTGAAATAAATGTTATAACGACATGTTGATGCATATCGAAGAGAAAATCAAAAAGTTGAGGAGCCATTAAAATATCTAATCTTTGTAAACTTTGGTTTGACAGATTTGGAGAAACTCTCCTTAGTTTTATTAATGAAGGTGACTCAGTATATATAGTCACACAGCCTATTACAGAAAACGATCAATGTGATTCTCATGCGAATCACATGTTACTACCTC
>Ga0325410_1008482_pt1 | contig 11128 bp, 13 predicted proteins | sample PopdelMetagenome_16_FD_206182 | JGI IMG/M metagenome (GOLD analysis project Ga0325410, IMG submission 206182) | Populus deltoides microbial communities from Bellville, Georgia, United States - Xylem-PdIQD-R3 | ecosystem: Host-associated > Plants > Phyllosphere > Stem > Wood/Secondary xylem...
TTTGGCATCATTAAATCACAAATTCAAACCAATTCTAAAGCAAAACATTCAAACAATTTCCCTACCTCTACAATATAGCAAGATTAGACCAAAATAAGGAAACTCATTCCTTTTGAGATTTCTCCTAGTATTATTATTAATACAACAAAATGATGAACTATTCATTTTCTTTCGCTTTCTCCTCATGCGATTAAACATATACGGCAAACCTTAACAATTAATATTCTCAGATCATTATCACAACAATAATTTCACCCTACTAATTGGGATCTATGACAACCTTCATTAACTAACAATTTGCTAAAAACATTTATGGCTAGCTTTAAATATGTTTTATTTTTCAAATTTCTTTCATATCAATTTCTTCATGGTTCCACCGCATTTATATCCACACAACCAACAAGTTAGCTTTATATTCAATCAACATGTTTTATTCAATTAACATGTTCATATAGCAATGTTCCTTACTATTCTTACACAATAATCATTCTTCCCCTCATATAAAGAATACACAATTAATCTATAATAATACTAATAACAAGAACATATTTTACCATTACATCTTCCATAAAACCTACACCCACACAATTCTAATTTCATCAAAACATGTATTTAATCAAGCTTACTACATTTTGCCAAAACTAGCAATAGATTTAAAAGGCAATAAGTCATCAACCTCTGATTATTATTTCAACCCAACGGTCAGACTACATATCATAGAGTTGTGCATAATATATCTCAAAATCATAATGATCCAACGGTTAAATCTCCCTAGATCTAAAGAAAACCGAGCTTACCTGAAAATGGATGAGCTACAGTTCAACATGCACGAAACCTTGCCGGAGACATATTTTCTGATCTCCACCATCTAGAATGAAGGTAACATCTAGGCGCACCACATATCTATGAACGAGCCTGATCCAACGGTGGAACAGAGAGAAATTAGCCAGCGACCAAACTGCCCTGCATGTGCATTTCCTTTTTGTTTTCCATGAAATTCCAGATGATGATTTCTGTCAAATGGATTGTGTTCATCCTATCTCTCCGGTCAGTTAGTAGAGGGGTGTAATGAGAACAACATATCCAAAAATCAGCATGATCCAACGGTGGATTCCAGAGATATGGCCACTAGAGCATTATTGGCTTTCTCCAAAATCTGCAGCTCTCTCCCCTTATCCGCTTTTCTCTATTTTTTTTAAATGGTGGCCTCTTTGCAGTTTTATAAGCACCTTTTTTGTCATAATTACAATTTTGTCCCTCTTTCATGCTTTTATGTATTTTATTTTATTTTTCATGTAAACTATCTGGTTTATTTCTGTTTAAATCGCTAGTCTTTACCAAACTCCAATTGGGATGAGATATTTAACCAAGGTAGGAAAACATATCAACAGACTTCATACAAAATTTCATCCCGATCCGACGATTGGATTGAGAGCTCTGCTTCCTAATGTAAAATTGGTCAGTTCATAACTTTTCATAAACAATCTAGATTTTTCTTGTTCAATCTTCACAAAAAAAATCATATCAATTATCATTCTAAACCTTTAAGGTCGTTTAATTATTTTGTAATGTATTCATTTTAGGATTTCCACCTTTATTTATTTACCGGGCTTATTATCGTTTCAAAATAACATCACTGATTTTTAAATGGTGCTTGCACCTTCAGTCCTACCCTTTTCATTGTACTATCAATTATTATAATGTATTCTTTATTACCTCACTTATTTCCTAAAAATATTTTAACATTTTTCTCATTATTTCATCCATCAAAACACGTTACCAGTTTCTCTGTCCTTATGAATTCTAAACCAAAATTCATTTTATGAAGGTCATCTCTTCCATTATATATCATTATTTATCTATTATTTCTAATCTTGGTTTCCATCACTCATTGAAATATTACCACTTTCAGTCTTACATTTATATGAGGGTTTACACATTTACATATTTAAATTATAAATTTTAAGGGGTTTCACAGATTGACTAAATTTGCACTCTTTTTGGCAATGAAAATGACAGACTCAGTGGAGAAATTGGCAAAATTGTATGTGGATGAAGTTGTAAGGTTACACGGTATGCCAGTGTCAATAGTTTCAGATCGAGATCCAAGGTTTACCTCTCGATTATGGCCAGTGTTCAACAGGCTCTCGGAATGAAGTTGAATTTAAGCACAGGTTTTCATCCTCAGACTGATGATCAATCTGAGAGGACTATTCAAATATTAGAGGATTTACTAAGAGCATATATATTGGAGTTTGGAGGAAATTGGGAAGATCATCTACCGTTAGTAGAATTCACTTACAACAACAGCTACCAGGCTACAATAGGAATGGCTCCCTATGAAGCCTTATACGGTAGAAGATGTCGGACAACAGTATGCTGGGTAGAAGTAGGGGATAGACAACTAATTGGACCAGATCTGGTACAGATTACCTCTAAGAAGATAAAGATCATAAAGAATAGATTGAAAGCAACTCAGGATATGCAGAAGAGTTATGCTGATAATAGGAGAAGATCCCTAGAGTTTGAAATTGGTGACAAAGTATATTTGAAAGTTGCCCCATGGAAACAAGTGTTAAGATTTGGCTTGAAAGAGAAATTGGCGCTGAGGTATGTTGGGCCTTTTGAGGTCACCAAAAGGATTGGGCCCGGGCTTATAGATTGGCTCTATCTCCACATCTGGTCAAAATCCATGATGTGTTTCATGTCTCTCTGTTAAGAAAGGCTGAAGTGGATCCATCTCGGGTCTTGCCTCAAATTCCTCTGGAAATTGATGAGAATTTAACATTGGAAATAAAGCTGGTGAAAGTCTTAGATTATAGTGTGAAGGAATTGAGAAATAAGAAGATTCCAATTATCAAGATGTTATGGAGGAATTCCCAAATCGAGGAGGTGACTTGGGAAAGAGAATCTCAAATGAGACAGAAACACCTCGAATTATTTCTAGATTCAGGTACGAAGTTCAATTTTGAGGACAAAATTTCTTTTTAGGGGAGGAGAATGTGAAAACCCGCTAAATTATAATTTGAGTAAAATAAATAAAGTACCGAATAGATTAAATAAACGGATTTCAAGTATTGTAATTAGATACAATAGAATAAAATATAAGATGTTAAGGTGAGAATTGAGTAAAAAGAAGAGTTGAGTGACAAAAATAGAAATGAGAAGAAATGAGGGCCAATGTGTAAATAAGTAAAAGTTAGACTATAAATGCTCCATTTTTTCTCTTTTAGCCGTGAGCTTTAAACAAAGAGAGGGGGAAGAATTGTGTAATTTTTCTACTTAAATTCTCATTGATTTCACTAATTAAAGTGAGTAATTAGAGTGATTAACTTAATTAAACATCAAGAGGGGGTTGATTTTAAGGTGGTGAGTGCATTGAAGAAAGGATTTCAAGCTAGGGTTTGAAAAGGGAGAAGAAGAAAACTTGATTTTTCTTGCATTCTTTCCTTAAATCCTTATCAAAGTGAGGTAAATAACATGCTCCAAATGATTAATTCCTTTAATTTTATGTTTGATGAAGGATTATGCAAAATTATGATTATGTGAAATTGTGGATTTATGTTATAATTTATAGGAATGATGCAAATTATGTTTAAACCATGTTAGAAAGTATGAATTATGATTGGGCAAGTCTTGAAAATTATTTCCTGGTTACTGGGAATAATGCCCTGGTGAATGGGCAAGCCTTGAAAAATTATTTCTTGGTTATTGGAAATAATGCCCAGGTGAATGGGCAGTTACTCGAAATAATATCCTGTTGAATAGGCAAGCCTTGAAGATCATTTCCTGATTACTAGAATTTATGCCTGGTTGAATGGCCATGTTAAGAAAATTAATTTACAAATTAATGGGATAATGACTCGATGTAAAATAGATTAATTGTAAAATTTTGAAGTTAAATATGCTAGTTTGTAGGAGACACTATTGATATTTTTATTTTAGTAGATTTATCCCTGTGTCTAGAAGAGAATTTATGAAATTAGAAACTTCAAAAAGAAAATAAGCCAATTTATTCTAGGATATGAAAGTCACTTTAATGTATATGAATGATTAGTCCTTAATCAATTACTTATTGAAATGTGCAATTGTTTTAATTATGTTTCATGCGATAATGTTTTTAGGTAGATCGCACCCTCGGTCTGGAAAATAGATGCTTGCATAAATAATTTTGTTATGTGATTAATGTAATTGGAGGAACTAATATTTTGTTGTGATATACTTCCATATCTAAAAATATAATGTTTAAATTATTATCTTGTGTATGATGTAATTTATAATGTTATTATTATTATTAAGTTGAATTATGGTTGGTTGTGTATATATTTGAGCACAAATACTTAAAAAAAAAAGAGACGATGCATGTTAAGAATTTATTAGTTTTATTATAGCGTTTTATAGAAAATAGAATCGAGATATTAAAATATGCTTGAGTTTTTGAAGTCCAAATGATGGGACGAATATTGTGATTGATGTTACAGGTTGAGAAATGATTGAGTCGATAACTTGGTATCTAAAAAATACAAAGGAAACTTTGCCAAAATTTCAAGAATATATAAATTTGGTAACTACGAATATATATCATATATTTTGAATTTACAATTTGAGACTGTTACAATTTTGATAATTAATTTTACAATGTACATGTAAAATTAAATATAGTGGTTCTAGAGGTAGGTTTAATGTTGCAGGTAGTGTAACATGCCGTTCTAATGTATGTAGTGGTGTGTGAAAATCAAGTACTTGGAATGGCATGCGGTTGAGAAGATACACAAATGTATGTATGGCATAAGGCCAAAATCGTTGAGGCATATAAGTAGCTCCTATAATTGTCCGTACTATCTCTAGTATGTGTCTATTTCTTCGTTTAGCAATTCCATTCTATTGAAGAGTATATGGACATGTAATCTCATATATGATGGCCTTGCTATCACAAAATTGTCTAAACTCTTAACCAATATATTCATCTATATTATCAGATCGAAGAGTTTTAATGTTCATAGAGAACTGAGGTTGTACCATGGTGACAAATTTATGAAAAACTGGTAGAACATTCTTCTTATATCTTAACATATAAACCCAAGAAACTCTTGTGCAGTCATCAATAAAAGTGACAAACCATCTAAAGCTAGCAGTAGTCGTAATAGGTGCAAGACCCCGTAATAGGTGCAAGACCCCATAAATCAAAGTGAATAATCTCAAATGGTGCATTACTTTTATTATGACTGATGGGGTAATTTGTTCGATGACTCTTACCTCATATACAATCCTTGCATTTAAAACTATAGAGCACCACATTGCCAAATAAAAGTGGGAAACAAATGTTATAAATAACTGAATGATGGATGCCCTAACCAATAATGCCATAACTAGATGTCTTGTCCTTGTAGTTGTGATGATTAAGCAGAATAAACTTTACCAAGGTCTAAATAATCCACATAATATGACCCCCTCTCTTAGTACCACAATCAAAAAAAATTTTCGTGAGAACATCCTGAAACAAACAAAAAGAGGAGTACATTAGTACACAACAATTTAAATCTTTTGTCACTTGACCTAATGATAATAGTTTAGTGGAGAGTGAAGGAACAAAAAGAGTATTAGGGAGAGTGAATTTGGTGGATAATTCCACTGTTCCCCCCTGTTATTGGATATATATATCACCATTGGTGTTTGATATAGCCTACCGTCGAGGAATTGTCTTTATTTTAAAGTCATTAGGATCATAGGTCATGTGATTTGTTGCCCCTAAATCAATAATCCAATTGTTTAAATGTTCACCATGAGATACCAAGTTTATAGAACCAATAATACCTGGGTCTTGAATGGTAGATTGAGGTTGAGTTTTGAGCAGCACACGTATGTTTGAATCTGTATTATTAATGAATGTTGTGTGGTCATATTCTTCTTTTTTCCCCTTAAGTTCATACCACCGCTCTAGGTATCCGTGTAGTTGAAAACACGTATCTTTGGTGTGCTTATTCCCACCATAATGAGTGCACCCACCATCTAGGGCTTTCGGTCTAGAAAAAAATGGCCTGCTGGAATTCTGCCCGTGTGGACCAGGTGTGGGCCGAATGGTCTGTTTATTAGGTGATGATGGGTCAAAATACTGTTTTGACTAGTTGCCACCAGGTCCTAGGTTCCTTATTCCTCCCCTTCTCATCTCACCCTAGTTCCTGTCTTTGCCTTTTGTTAGTAAACCGAAACTGTCTCTAGCTTCTTTCTCCATCATCATGGTTCGTCTAGTGTTCTCTCTGTATACTTGAGCAAAGGCTTGCTCAATCGAAGGTAGAGGAGTCTGTTGAAGAATATCTCGTCAGGCCTGATCAAATTGATCACCTAAACCATTGAAGAAGGTATAAATTTGATCTTCTTGAATTAATTTCTTGTATTTTTGTATCTCCTCCTCGCATGTCATGGGTTTTGGGCGTTTGTGGTCAATCTCTCGCCCAGAGAGTTTGTAAGCCAGTGTAGTAATCTTCTAGAGAACCACTTCCTTGTGTTGTTCGGCTGACTCTCCTTTTTAAGTCATAGACCTAGACATTATCTCCTTCATCGAAGTAGGTTGCGGCCAAGGTTGTTAAAATCACGATTTTGACATGACACAAAAAATGTAAAATAAACTCGGATCGTAAAATCGTAAGGAATTTTAAAATACATTAAAAAAATTCATGCTTTAGATTAAAATTCAGACATAGTTTAAGCACTTTAAAATATATGCTTCAAATAAAAATTCAAATAATTCAAAATTAAATACTTTTTTTATCTTCAATACCGATTGCTATTATGGTACCTTATATATTTTATACAACCAAGATGAAAAAATAATTTGGTTAGCCAAGTAATATTTGCTTTTTATACTAAACTTTACTTTTTGCACTAAACTAACATGTAATTGAGTTTTAAGTTTTGATTATATAGAAGATAAAATAATTTTTTTATTTATTTTACATGTAAAAATCTATTTCATATTAATTTTAATCGACATGTATTTTTTTTAAATTTATTCTTTTTCATAAAAATGTTTTCCTTATACGGATAAAACTGATACTAAAATTGAAATCCTAATTCGGCAACTAGTTAATTTATCTCTGCAATAAATTATCTCTGTAATAATCCTCAACAGATATAAGGTTTCACCTGAAAAACAACTCTCTTTATTTCATCATCTTGTACTTGAGCCAGCAATGATTCATTTTGTGCAGCTGAAACACACGGTTGAATACAGTCTAGCAAAGGTGATTATGAGTCAGGACTTTTGTCGAACAGTTGGAGAAAATACCCCAACATAACCTTGTTCATCCCTTCCATCTCATCAAATTAACACCTCACCCGCATCATTAATCAGCGTAATCAACCTCTTGCACTTTCTTCTATTAGAAGCCATCTCATGGAAATACTCTGTATTCAAATCACCCTCCTTCAACCATAGTTGCTTTGCTCGCTGCCTCCAATATGCCTCCTCTTGAGCTAGGAGAGTTGTTAATTGATCGCGGTGAGCATAAGCTAAAATTGAATTCTCAGCATCAAATTATCTTTATGAAAGTTAAATACTGAAAGTCTGAAAGAACGTGATTTTGCAATTTTTGCTTTTGTTCTGTAACAGCAATAGGCCAAAAAGCTAATAGTCGTCGGACACCTGTAATAGCAATGGCAATTTTATCTTATGTGATGCAATCGTTAAATCGGTGGTGAAATCGCGATTTTACACAATTTCACCTGATTTTAACGATTTTACCCGATTTCAACCTGATTTAACCTATTTTTGAGTTTTATGAACGATTTAGCACGTTAAGCCTACATTGACTCCTAAAATCGTACGATTTTACGAGTCAAATCATGATTTTAACAACCTTGGTTGCAGCAACGACATCCCAAACCCCTTTTGCTGTAGGAAATTTGATAAAATTTCCAATTAAATTTGGGTTTAGGGAATTGATAATCCAACCTTTAACAATGGCGTTTTTTGTTCTCCATTTACTGTATGTTGGGTCTGTGAGTGCTGGCTGTCTGATTTCGCCGGTGATTAGTCCAAGTTTGTCTTTGCCGGAGATAAACATCTTTATGATTTGTGACCATAGTTCATAGTTTTGGCCATTGAGTTTGATTCCAGGGATGGCTACTGGTAGGTCAGGGTTTTGGGTAGTATTAATTTGAGGGTTGGTTCTGGAATTTGTGGTTGTAATTTGAGCATGGTGCTGTGGGTTTGTTTCGGCCATGCGTGGAATCTTTTTTTTAGGCGCACAAATTTCCTCTGTAAAACCATCAGCAAATGGTTTTTCTGTTTTGCCGATCGATATAGCGATGGAATGGAGAATCACCAATGAAAGGAAAGCTGAAGGACGTAATCCGTCGGTGATGACGTCGGTAAAAAAATCATCGACGAACTTCTAATCACACACGAACGGAAGTTTTTCGTCAGTAAAACTGTGAAATCTTGTAGTGATGTTTTAGGTTTTGTGATTTGAAAAAGAAAAGGTTAGATTTGGATTAGTTGCTCTGATACCATATCAACAATGAGAAGTAATTGTCTAGATTAAATAGAATCATCTACTTTTCTTATTGCATAGAATATGTATAATATATACATGTACAAGAGTCCTAGCCGGTGTTAATGCTACAGATACCTAGAGAAAAAAATGGTGTTAAAAAGAGGAAATGCCAATGCCCATTGTATTTTTTGGTAAGTTACTGTGGCTGGAAAGTTTTCTAAGTTACTGTGGCTGGAAAGTTTTCTACTCATTATAAAACAATATCATTTTGGGTAGGAGAAAAACAATCCATCATGTCACCAACACCAAGTGACATGCCAAGTCATGCCTAATCTAGTTGTTTGCGTGCGTGTTTTCCCTGAAAATTTCAAGTACTTTCATGCCAAATAACATGTTAGGCTATCAACACAAGCATATATACAAGGTACTCTCAAGGATCATGTTATATGAATATCTATAAAGATAACTTTCTTCTCATGAATTTGATTTCTAGTTATCTGAAAGATAACGAGAATAAATATATGAAAAAAAAATCATTTAGATATAAAGCAAAAAAAAAGTATGAACTCTATGATGCTTAAGGGTCTAAATCAGGTTTCTTTTAGCCATATTTTAAGAGAAGGAAACTCTGTTGCTGATGATAGCCTCGCGAGGAAAGGTTTAGATACGCTCACAGACTATATCGCTTGGTTTTAATATTCTTAAACTTTGTATCCTTTTGCCAGTAGCTTTATCTTACTGGTTTTCTTTCTGAAAATATTTCAAATTTTAATTAAAAAAAAAAAAAACAACGAGAGTGACTTTTCTAGTTGAGGATAAATTCATACCTAGTTCTGATGCATCCATCCGTATATCACCACTCTGAGGTAAGACGACCCTCCAATGCCTTGAGCTATTATGAAGTTGCTCTGTGTAATATATCTCCTTGTCATTATAAACAAATTCAAATATGTACACGGGATTTGGTTTTACTTCAGGCATGCCACTGAACTGCAAGCCATTCCATGGCCCAGCTCGATGCTTCGGTTTCGAATCTTCCAACAGTAGTAACTCTGGATATCCTTCAGGAACAAGGATGCCTGTAATATTACCTCTGGAAGGATCACCAGGTGACTTCCATGATGTCACGTACCAGTCCATGCCAGTTTTGATATTCCGTCCTACCTTCATGCCCGGTATTAGTGTGTTGCTTGGATAATCAAAACTCTGCCACGGCCCACAAGGAGTTCTCCATGTTATTATCACCCTCCTCTTTCACAACAAGGTTTCCTGTATCCAAAAGCTGCGCAACTGGATTCCTAGCAGGTGATGATGTGTTGGAAGACCAAATGATGCTTCCACTACGATTGAGAAGAACAAAAAGTCCTTGGTTTGTAAGCCTTACAACTCCTGATGAATCGTTAAGTGGAGTTTCTCTGTTGGCAACCCAAACTGCTGTCTGGACAGATATTTTGCCATACCATATCCCCAAGTATCGGTTTTTGGATTTCCCGGGGCTGAAAAATCCTAATTCATAGGTCCCACCAGCTGAAACTATAGTGTCTCCATCTCTAATGAACTGAGCTGTGTTTATGGTGTCAGTAGGTGTGGCTGTTCCTACAATCAGAAATGAAATGAAGCAGAAAACAAGCATGGCGTGCAATCCATTGCTGCTAATAAATCATAGAAAATAAGGCTTCAGTGATTGAAAAGAAAGGGTGCATTATATTATATACTAATAAATCATATTATATGAAAAGAAAGGGTGCATTATATTATGTACTAATAAATCATATTATATGAAAAGAAAGGGTGCAATGTCCGGATAAGAGCTAAGAAAGAAAATTGAGAAACGCAATTTATAAGCCATACAAAATGAAAACGACAGAAAAATTAACAGTAAACCTATGGAGAATCCTAAGCATATTACCAGCACTGGTTGGATCTACCATCTGCTTGAAAAGTAACACAAAGATAACCTTGAATTGAAACACCAACATTATTGGAATCTGATACCCCCACCCAATAAATAGCAATTAATGAATAAGAAGTATAAGATGACGGTATAAAAACAATTATTTTTTGGATTCAGTTCATTAGAGAACTAAAGTAAGACAGAAAACTTACCTTTACACACTTACAAAGAGAGATGCGGTAATCTAAATTATTATCAACTAGGGATTTATATCTTTAATGAAAACAACAACGTTTTTCTTTAAAAAAAAATAGGAATTCGGTCTGATTATAAAATAATAAGACATTTGCAAGGGCCTAGGCCTCCACTAACCTCCCCCTAGCTCCACCCCTACTGGTCACATAACTCACATGTAAATGATATAACTTTAGATCTATCTAATGAAATCATAGAGACTCCCAAATATTACTTTAAATTTATTGTTTTCGCTGCCTGTGTAGATTTTAGAACCCAACAAGAACATGGTAACCTTGCAATAAAAAACAAGATAGCATGCATATTAAGTAAATATGTAGACTTGCATAAGATATAGAAATATAATCCTAGCATGTATACTAAATTTGTATAAAAAAATATACTTAAACAAAATCACTTTAAAGTAATTACTTGTTGAATATTTTAGAATATAACCAATCTCATTTTTTGTTGTAGCAAAAGTTAAAATTATTTATCCTTAAGA
>Ga0325410_1008484_pt1 | contig 11127 bp, 4 predicted proteins | sample PopdelMetagenome_16_FD_206182 | JGI IMG/M metagenome (GOLD analysis project Ga0325410, IMG submission 206182) | Populus deltoides microbial communities from Bellville, Georgia, United States - Xylem-PdIQD-R3 | ecosystem: Host-associated > Plants > Phyllosphere > Stem > Wood/Secondary xylem...
ATTCACTCAACAGTCTTACTCAAAATAGAGTCACTTTAATTAATCGATGGAGATTTCTTGCCTGGACAAATCAGGCATGATGGAAGTGATTTTCTATACATATTTATTGGGCATTAAATTCCCCTAATTAATGTTTTCTCCTTCAATTTAACTCCTTGAATATTATAAAAATTTATTAAAAATATAAAGTATTATGATAGATCAAATATAATCATTAAACAAAAAGAAAATTCACATTACACACAAATATGCAAATCATCAAGACAAGAATGAAGAGACTTCACCTTCACCTTGCTGCTCATATGCTTTAGCTTTATTAATTGACGTGTCTTTTTTTTCCTTTTTTCTTTGTAACATTTCTAATCTTTCTTTTCAACTGGGTGTCTTATTACAATAATTTCATATCCTTCTAGATGAACAGACCATGTTGCTAATGCCTTAAGTAAAAAGGCAATCAATTTGGTCCTAAGAAAATCTGTAGCCAGAAGTACTTCAAGACAAAATAAATTAATAAATAAATAAAATAGTAATTTGATTTTTTTTCCTGGCTGCAAAAATTGGAGAAAAGTAGCAATTGAAAAATCAACTTGAATTTTTTTTTTTTTTTGGTGAGAAGTCAACTTGATTTTCTCGTTTGGCTGCTGCTGTAGTAAGAGCACAGAAATCAAATGTTTCTTGAAGCAATCTTGGGCAGAATTGATTAGTTTTTTTTAAAAAAAATGTTTTAAGTTCATGTCCACTCAATGGATAAATAACAACTTGGGAGACGGGGCGATTTTTTCTTCCCTAGCATGTTCAAGAAGTCTACATTTAACACAAGACTCACTTACTTTTTTTTTTTTTTTTTGATTTCTACTTCAAATTGCAAATTGGGGCACGTTGAGAGATCAATTCTAAACCACTACGTACAAATGTTAAGAGTATGGATTCATACAACTAATTGCTTCAAGCAACAAATATTTAAGAGTGACAGCAACAAATTGAGGTGCTAGTTGCTTCAAGCTATAGAGGTTAAAGACTAAGCAATATGAAACAGTAATAGTTGAACTTTGAAAGAAAAAGAAAACTTAAGTCTGACAAAATTTAATGCTTTAGTGTATTTTTCAACTAGAACATGAGAAAGAACCTGACCATTGAAGTTTGAATTGACTAGTATTAGTTAATTACTAAATAATTCACTCGTGCTAAGATGCGGGTTTAGTTAAATTTTTCTTGAATATAAAAAAAATATCTAGATATTGTTGATATTTTTGTAATTAATTTTTTTAAAAAAATTATGAGAGGATTGACCCGATATAATTTGGTTGGCTTTACAAGTCCAAGAGTAACTCATATAACCCGTAAAAGCATAGCTTGACTTAAAAAAAAATTAAGATGACATTTTTTTTTATATATATCAAGATAATAACATATTGGATTGACTTGGATCAACCCGAGTTAACATGTTAAATTTATGATCTAGGTTATGAGACTATAATAACCCCATAGAAAGCAAATCAAAATAAATTAGAAAGCATAATTCTTAATCAACTCAATGTTGAATGATAAAATTGAAAAACAAATCAATTGAAAAGGATCTAAAAAGTGACATGAGTTAACCTGTCAAACTTGCAACTTAGATCATAAGATTGAGATAACTCCATGGAAATCAAATCAAATCAAAACAAATTATAAATTCCAATCCTTTATCAACCCGATTTTGAAGGATGATTAAAAAATCAATTAAAAAAAAACATAAAAAACAACTCGAGTCATTTTATCAAACCCATTACCTGAATCATCAGACTGAGATAACCTCATTGAAAGAAAATAAAAAAAATAACTTGGTTTAACCTGGATTAACGTGCCAAATCCGCGACTTTGATCATGAGACTGAGATAACACAATAAAGAGTAAATCAAAATAAATTATGAAGGGCAATTCTCAATCGCCTATTTCAGACCTAATGTTGAACAATGAAATTTGTAAAAAAAAATTAATTCAAAAAATGACACAAAAAATAAGTCGAGTTAACCCAAGTTAACTTATTAAGCACTATTCCTGAGTCATGAAACCGAGATAACTTAATAAAAAGCAAACCGTAACAAATCATGGAGCTTAATTATCAATCAAACACAATATTAAATAATGAAATTGGAGGAAAAATCACAAAAAAACCCAAATCAATTGAATTAACATGTCAAATTTATAACTTGAGTCATGAGATGTGGACAACCTAATAAAAAGTAAATCCAATGTTGAAAGACTCGTGACCCGGGTCAAGAGACCACGGTAATTTCTTAGACAAAAAAATAACTTGATTTAATCAGGGTTAAAATACCAAAACTCGCAACCTTCATTGCGAGACTAAGATATCTCCATAGAAAACAAATAAAAACAGATTATAAAGTTCAATTCCCAACTAACTTAGTGTTAAATGATAAAATTGAAAAAAATCAACTAAAAAAAGGACACAAAACACAACCCGAGTCAACTCGTTAAGCATTATTCTCGGGTTATAAGGCCAACATAGCATAACATAATATAAAATAAACAAAACAAAACAAAACAAATCATGAACTTTAATTCTTAATCAATATAATATTAAAGAATAAAATTAAAATTAAAACGAAAAATAAAACTTGAATCAACTACGTTAACTTGTCAAACTGGATTATCCAACCATTTCATGATCTATATCATAAGAGTGTGATAACTCAATAAAAAAAATAAATTTAATATTAAAGGATAAAGTTAAAAAAAACATTGATTGAAGATAAAATCAAAGAAAAAAACAAGCAAAGCACTATTATAATAAATAATGAAGGGTACAATGAAACTCCTCCTAATTTACAGTTAATGCAAACTCTAATACCAAAATTATAAATGATCGGGAATTGTGAACAAAAACTCGTTCATCAAATTTTTACCTAAGTTTAATAACTCTGCTCAAGTTATAGATTAGATAGGATAATCTGGATTGATTTGGATCAATCAAAACGACATCGGTTTAAATTTTTTTTAAGAAGTCAAAAAAGTTTTGACTAGGTAGATTGAGTTTAGGATTGACCCACCAGTTCATTTAAGTTAAATTAGGTTAGATGAGTTAACCCGAATTGACATGAATCAGTCACAATGATGTTGGTTTGAATGCTTTTTTAAAAGTTAAAAATAGTTTTAACTAAGTCAATCACGTTATTTAGTTTTAACTAGACCAACTCCTACTAAATTTATTTTAAAACTCGATTTAGACTAAATCCCTACTCAACCTACTAGGTCGAATTTAATATTCGTAATTTTTATTGTATTTGTAGTATTGTCCTTTCAAATTTCAAAGTAAATGTGATTTAATAAAAAAAAGAGTGAAATTAGTTTTTTAAAACGGACAAAGTATCAAAATAAAATAATTTAACACTTTGTGAAGAAAAAAAAACTCTTTTTTAGGATTGATGTTTCAACTAAAAATACAACACCACTGATAAAACACAATGGAAGCTAAATCTCCCTTGTATAATTAGGCAAAGCTGTAGAAGATTAATCTAACCACTGGGTTCTACTTTGTCTTGATAACAAAAAAAAAAAAAAAACCATGTGTAAATGCTTAGTTTAATTACTCAAATTGCTAAGAGTTAAATTAGTAGACATTATCTGAGAAAAAGAAATTTGAGATGATGAATCTTAGGCTGCATAAACCAAAATCAAACAAGGGCTACGATAATTTATTCACATTCATAATTAAATTTTAATTAATCATTAATCAATTATATAGAAAAGAGAAAATACCATACAACATTAACTATAATCCAACATGGGCTAAGATATTTCCTTCACATTCATCATCAAATTTATAGTCATCAATGAAAAACATTTCTAATTGTGCTCTGCATGTTGCCTGCCTGCATGCTTCGATAAATGGACCATATGACAAACTCCTGTACTTTAATTTAGGTAGAGTTGCATGTTGGTAGTTGATAATGTCATAAAAATCTTTGTCAACATTAATTGTTCGATTCACATGACCTTGTATTCAGGGTAAATTCAATGAATAGTCCCCTTGTATAATTCTTGCTTATGAGATGTAAATCAATCCAGTATTTAGTTGAATTAGCTAGTGATATTAAAACCGATTTAGCCTAGCGGTTTAACTTGATTATTAATTGATCAGACCTTGATTTAGGCTGGTTTTCAAATTAAACCGAATAAAAATTAATTTGGTGTGATTGTGCTGGCTTAACTGACTAACTTGTGAATTGATCTACCCGCTGATAATTTAATCAAAACCTAGTTTGATTATTTTTTTTTTAAAATTTCAAGACGAAGTTGTTGTAACTGTTTTAAAAAAACACTAAATCAACGTCATTTTAATTGTTTTAAAAAATACTAAAGCAATATTGTTTTAGATTAGCTTGAATCAACCCTCTCAACCAATGATCGAGTTTTATATTGGGTCATGAGTTATACTATATTAATAACTTTAAAATTACCTACAGCCCGGTTCTTAGGCTGAATCATAGTTCAAACCGGGTTTAATAACTTTAGAATTAACTCATGTATTTTAATTTTAGACAAGCTAACTTTCATGTATCCATACATTCAAATCTAGTCACATTTACTCCAGACAACTCCTGCTTATTAGATGAACATCACGCGTTGCCAAGTGTACACAGCCAAATGCATGAGATATCCACATTTGACCACATGGATTCAAAATGTAAGAGTCGGCATGCTAAAAATCAAAGTAGAGTGGCTAATTTCACCAATTGTTGAGACTTGAGGGATCACACAATGAATTTAACCTTAAATTTAATTGCCTCTTGACCAACCTATGCAAACTTCTTTAACGTGACGTTAGGATTAGATCAAGGAGTGTCATCAACACGTTGTAACCCTTCTATAAGAGAAGTCCAGTGACTTACAATTCTTGAACACAAGCGTAAGCAGCAGGGGGAAAAAAAAGGCAAAATGGTGCCTTCAAGTTTTTGTATTTTTTCAACTCTTGTAGTTCTGCTGCTATCTCCTTCAGTGACAGTTTCACTTCCAATTAAAGATGATTTTGTCCAATGCTTCTTACAAAATTCAGAAATTTCCGTTCCTACCTCAAGTTTTTACACCCCAGACAATAGTTCTTCATTCAGTGCTGTTTTACAATCTACTGCTCAAAACCTGAGGTACTTGTTGCCTTCAGTGCCAAAACCTGTGTTTATCTTCACACCTTTGTATGAAGCCCATGTCCAAGCATCTGTTATCTGCTGTAGACAACTTGGACTTCACCTTAGAGTCCGTAGTGGAGGCCATGACTATGAGGGTCTCTCTTATGCTTCGGAAATTGAGTCACCTTTCATTGTTGTAGACCTTGCCAAGCTTCGAGCTATCCAAGTTAATATTGAAGATAACAGTGCTTGGGTTCAGGCAGGTGCTACAGTCGGTGAGCTTTACTATAGAATTGCTGAAAAAAGCAAAACTCATGGCTTCCCAGCTGGCCTTTGCAGCAGTTTGGGCATTGGTGGGCACATTACAGGAGGTGCTTATGGTTCCATGATGAGAAAGTATGGCCTTGGCGCTGACAATGTCATTGATGCTCGTGTAATTGATGCTAGTGGCAGGGTTCTTGAAAGACAATCCATGGGAGAGGATTTTTTTTGGGCAATTAGAGGAGGTGGAGGAGCCAGCTTTGGTATCATCACTGCATGGAAAGTAAAACTGGTTCCAGTTCCATCAACTGTGACTGTTTTTACGGTCACTAAGACCCTGGAACAGGGTGGCACTAAGCTTCTCTACAGATGGCAGCAAGTTGCTGATAAACTTGATGAGGATCTCTTCATCAGAGTCATCATACAAACAGCTAATGGTGCGAAAAAAGGTCAAAGAACTGTTACAACTTCTTATAATGCCTTGTTTCTTGGTGATGCCAGCAGACTACTCAATGTCATGAAGACTGGTTTCCCTGAATTGGGCTTGACACGAAAGGATTGCGTCGAAACTACCTGGCTGAAATCTGTGTTATACATCGCAGGCTACCCAGCCAATACACCTCCTGAAGTTCTGCTTCAAGGAAAGTCAACATTCAAGAACTACTTCAAAGCCAAGTCAGATTTTGTCCAACATCCCATACCTGAAACCGCACTGGAGGGGATATGGAAAAGGTATTTTCAAGAAGTGACTCCTTTCATGATATGGAATCCTTATGGTGGAATGATGAGCAAGATTTCAGAGTCATCAATTCCTTTCCCCCATAGAAAAGGTATCCTCTTCAAGATTCAGTACTTGACCAGCTGGCAAACTCCTGCAGAGGATGCTTCAAAGCATATAAATTGGATCAGGAAGCTTTACAACTACATGGCACCTTATGTTTCCATGTTTCCAAGGCAAGCATATGTCAATTACAGGGACCTTGATCTGGGGATGAACAAGAAGAGGAACACAAGCTTTAAAGATGCAAGTGTCTGGGGTACCAAGTATTTCAAGAACAACTTCAACAGGTTGGTACAAGTCAAGACCCAAGTTGATCCTGACAACTTCTTCAGGCATGAGCAGAGCATCCCACCTCTTCCACTCTCCTCGAGAAAAGGAAAAGGAAAAGGAAAAGGAAAGGGACACCATGGGATTCATTAGCTAGAGATATATAATTGGTTTGAGCATCATATATCCATGTCTTTATTGGGATCAATATTGTACTGAATTTGATTTTATTAAGAAATATGATAATGTTTTCTAGTTATAAAGATAAGTTATGCAATAAAATAGCTCTTGTGTTTTCTAAATGTAGTAGAAAGTTGATGAAATGTTCCCTTCTCTGCAAATGCCGTTTTGCTTAATGTTTTGATTAAAAGAAACGCAGCAAGTAATGTAGTTCATAATCCAAAAGTAAATAAAAACATAATTATATAAGCTAGAGTTTAGTGAATACAACATCATTCATTAAATTTAATTTACCATCAACAAATTATAATTAAAATCTTGAATTGAACACCCTCCATCACTTTTTTCTAGAAAAAACTAAATTAGCACACGTTGTTGACAAGGCCAAAACGGTAGGTCGATCCTTTGTCGACATGTTAGAAATGCATGGACCTTCATCTGGTCACTTAAAAAAAAAACAAAAACAAGAATGAGACGTGATTCACGAGTCAAGACTAGGATAGTTAATTTTCAATCAATTAATGGATTGAAGGGAGGAATGAATCGAGTGTGTTTGGTTGAGCCGGCAGGTTTGTATTTGAGGCCCAATAAAAAACGCAGTAAAAGCATTACTTGAATTGACAAGAATTTTACTTGGAGATTTGAAGATAAACCGTGAATGAGTAAGACAATTGATGAACACTTGTAGACATGTTGTCCTTCAATGTGCAATGTTTTTTTTGCCCTTTTCTATCACGAGATTAACAGCTGCTGCAAAAGATAACATGGTGGTAATGAGAAGATGGTTTCGAGATTTTACGTTTAGAACCATTGTAAAATTGGCAAGGTGAATTTCATGATGCTAAATTTCATCTTCCACATGAGTTTTTTTTTCTTGGTAATTATTTATTTACTAAGCGGTTACGAGTTCGAATCTCATTATTTTTATTTTATTTTATAAAAATTAAAAATAAAATAATATTTATGTGTACAAATTTCAAGTTTAAAAAGCTTAAATATTTTGGTTAATTTAATTCTTTAACAACAATCATACCACTCTTGAATACCAAAATCTAAAGTTTGTGCTTGTAGTTTAGAATTTAAAGATATGTTTATCTTTATACATTCATACACTCTACATAGATACATAATACTCTGCGGTGTTAAATTATTATCTTTTAAAAAATATATATTAAGGTGTTATAAATGCATTTTTTTAAAAAAAATTCACGGCTTGAATTATAAACCTGACTCGATTAACTAAGTTTGTTTTATTTTAATTAGATAATATAAAAAGCAATGATAGTGAATGGACTATTTAAAAAAAAATGATCATGATAATTTGAAAAAAACTTTTTTTTAAAAGAAAAAAACGATGTATCACAATTCTTAGTCAAAACGAGTTAGCATGAAAAATTTGTAATCTAGACAATAAAAGATGAGTCAAATAAGGTTAACATGTCAAACATACAATTCAAGTTATGAGATTAAAATAACCAAATAAAAAAATGAAGGAAATCACACCCATTTTAAAAAAAAGAAACGAAATTGGAAAAAAATAAAGGCAAACAAAAATTACATAGAAAGGTCAATAAAAAAATCAAAAGAATAAACATCAAATTAAAAAAAATAGCACATAACAAATTAAGATCGAAGAATAAAATTTTATAAAAGGGACAAAAATAAAAAAAAATAAATATTAATGTTGAAATATCAACAACTAAGACAACAACTCTAAAAATTTAAATAATTAATATAATTTTTTTTTTAAAAAGGACCATCATCGATGATAAATTGTACCGGCTTCACGTTCATGTGTTTCTCTGATAGGAAATATTTAGTTGCTCTAACAAACCTTTAAAGAGCGTGAGTGCTTTTTAGATACTATATATTAACAATTGTTTTATTAAAATATATATATATTTTTTAATGTTTGTTAGAAAACTAAATTATTTTTAATCAACTTTGTAATAACAAAAAAACAGAAGCTCTTGCTTTAAAAGAGGGCATAAAGATGAGAAAGCCATCAATCACATGGAGGAATGTCATAGGGCATAGGTATTACTGGTTTTTTGCCCGAGACGCGACATCAATCGATTTCATGCTTGATAGAGAATTTGATTAGATTGATCAAGAAGCCCAGACTTGTGAGATGCATGCCCTTTCGTTTTCTAGGCCTGCTATCCTTGTCTTTTAGCCCAGTTCTCAGTTCCTAATAGCTTCCCATGTTCACACTTCACACTTCACAGTGCTAGAGGCGTGTTGGCCTCAATACCCTTGAGAAGTTTTTTTTTTTTTTTTAATGTAGTGTCAATGTATTTTTTCAAATTATAATGATGATGTAATATACAATGATATATTGATAAAAGGGCCTTTTTTTTTTCTTTAACTGTCTACGATGATTGATTTAACGGAAATCAATTAATATAAATAAAAAAAAATATGAAAAAATAGCTTTTATTAGTTATTTATCAGTTAAGGGAAGAATTAAAACCTCTTAAGAGCTATTAGGTAAAATCGAGAGGTTTTAACCATCCGAGGAGGACCGAAAGTGAACATTGTTTCAATCTTTTTTCCCAACACGAGAAATCGACCATACTTGAACTTGAGGCTTCCGAGAGGCCAGGCCTGGTGAGGTGTCCCATAAATTGAACCTTGTGAAGCCCTTTTTTCAAATTATGACTCCAATTTCGTCACTCAAATTTATATCCCGAGTCAAATCAACCCTGTAAAAGATTCAAACCAATTCCAAAAATACTATTTTGTATCCTTGGCTATTTCTCTGCCAAGATATGGTTGCACTCTTTCTGTTTTCTACTCCTTTTTCTTGGTTTTCGGCTTAGTAATTCTAAGGGTCCGGTTGTTTTTAGGGTTAAGTTTGGTGTAATTATATTTTATGGAGAACTCTCTCTTGAACATGTTAAAAAAAAAAAAAACTTGTATTATATTTTATAATCATAATAATTATCACAATACCAAAGAGATATAAAATAACATGGGAGCATGAAATATTCTATTAAGAAACTGTGTTTGTTTTTATTTTTAGGGTTTTATAGGCTAGATATACATGGTATTTTCGAGCTAGTTTTCGAACATTAAGATTAAAAATATCTCTATGATGACATGGTCAAGGACGGGGATATCCATGCTGCGTCTAGGAGAGTTATTTGAAGAGTGAATAATTAAATAATTTGATGACCCAAATGTCATTAGAACGTATTAAATGTGAGTAAAAAGTCTATCAATGGCAATTATAATTATATTTTTAATAAGATATCAGTCAACATTTTACAGTTATCATGCAGGAAAAAACAAATCTAATTTAATTATATAAAATTATATATGGTCTTTGACAAACTCATCTGTGTTCTCTGAAAACTGAATATTCAATAGATTTTTGAGCAAATGATGCAAGTTGTGCCTAAGCAGATCACAGCTCTTTATTGTTGGGAAAATCCGACCGGTGATGTTCTGATAATTACTCAAAGAATGGTAAGCACACTGACACAATATTTTACATGGTTCGACAAATCGTCTACATCCACGAGAGAGGTCCATTTTATTAGAGATAGAGAAAGAATACAATAAATACATGGAGGAAGAGGATCACTTCACTCTATTCTACTCTACTCCCAGCTCTCTTTGCTGCACTTGCAGCTGCTGCAATGACAGCAAGGCTACTGCCATTGCAGCTCTTTCTTTTCTCTCTATTCTCACGTTCTCTCTCTCAACCCTCTCATTTTACTCTCAACAAATATGCCTCCTTTATAGGCAAATATGGTCAATCATGGAGGGGACAATAAGTCCTTAAAATATGCCACTAATTGTGGCACTAATGGTGTTTCCACTAAGCCACAATTAGTGGAGGGGTATTGCCACAAAATGACAATATCCTAACAATCACTCCCTTTGCCATTTGTGTGGGCAATTGTTTTCTTACTTCTTCAGCATAAGCTTGCATTCTGCAGCTCTTTCAAGTTTTCATTCTGAGAGCGTCTTCAACACAACATTCCCCTTCGAGCGTATCAACCATGCTTGGTCCGGAATGATTTTTCAAGCCTTACATCAAGGCTTACAACACCCCTTCAAATGAATATTCCCAAGTGCGACAGTCATTGAGTATTTTAATGTGATCACAAGTTCACCACTCTTCCAAGAGTCTACTCATCCAGGAGTTGCGTCTGCCCTCTGTTCCACCCTAGGAACCACGCCTTACTTCTCCGTGAGTCTCTCGCTCTTAGTCGTAAGAGTCCAGGTAGCTCTCCACCTTTAACCATGGGGGCAGCCCATTAAAGGTTGATCCATATCTGTCTTCATACTCTGAGTATTACAATGCCATTACCGAGCTCACCACCTTGACAAGAGTCAACTCGTTCTCGGAACCTGCGCATGCCCTTCTGCTTCTTCATAGCAGCCGCGTCTTAATGCTCCACAAGTCACACACTTATTGTCCAAGGCAAATGTCTTCTAGCTCATTGATCTTTAGCATGGGGGCAATATCCATGAAAGTCAATCCTGCATCTGTCTCCA
>Ga0325410_1008485_pt1 | contig 11127 bp, 10 predicted proteins | sample PopdelMetagenome_16_FD_206182 | JGI IMG/M metagenome (GOLD analysis project Ga0325410, IMG submission 206182) | Populus deltoides microbial communities from Bellville, Georgia, United States - Xylem-PdIQD-R3 | ecosystem: Host-associated > Plants > Phyllosphere > Stem > Wood/Secondary xylem...
GTGTTTCTACCTCTTCAATATAAAGGGAAAAAAGTATGGTTAATTTGCTATTAAACGAATGCTAATGTCTTCATTCAAGACAGTTTCACCTTTCATGTTGAGAATGATTCTCCTAGCTTTTTTTCAACAAGCATTGCAATCAAGGTTAATTCTCAGCACCATGCAGCAAGCTAGTCTGCAGTCATGGATCAAAAGTAAGAGCCTACTTACTTTGCAATCTTACAGTTTTCTAGGAGAATGAGCTTGACGTGGGGGGAAAAGGAAACGGAAACAAAAACAGAGCCCGCTTGAAGACAATGTTTGTAATTTACCCTAGCAGGTACGAAGCTGAGAAAAGACATGGTACAAAATCAACGATGGGTTGATACGATGGCCAAGAACATCTGGAGAAATAACGATTTTGAGAATTTGAATAATCATAGACCAACTGTTTTTTCGGCTTTTGGAATGTCCGCTGGAAATCCTTCGCGTTCATTTTGGAAACTTCACTTTTGTGCTTTGTTTATTTTCCACACAGGTACAAGGGGAAGCATATATTTCCCTCTTGTCCCATGCTTTGTTTTACTCCATGACACATTATACGAAGCATCTCTTTCGTGTTTGCAAAGGTTTGTGTTACGCAAAATTGAAGCCACCTTACATGTTAGCCTGCCCTGAATTCAGTGGCCTGAAAATAGATAAAGTTAATAATGGAAGATTTTACGTTCATGCAGTTGTTTAACTCCTTCCTAGAAAAGTACTTTTTTTCCCTCCTTCAAATTGGAAATCAAGCTCTGCACAGGACTGCACTTATCAACAAAAACTCATAATTTCCATGTCTGTCCAAACATATCTGCCTTTTTTTATCTGTTTCCCTAACAAATTCAAGCATGCTCGATAAGAAGTATCTGAGATTCTATTTTAATTTCTCAACGTAATATAACAATTATATACGTGGTTATTTCACGCAGCCACGATCTTTTGATAATAGAACTGTGTTCATTGTCGAAACATTTACATGTCATCAAGGGCAGTAAGAACGAAAAATTCGCTTGATCACTGCCATTTTGCCTAGAGGATTTCTGTATACAGCAGCAACTTGCCTTGTAGAAACTCTCACAACAGGATACCTACAAGTGAGAGTTACCTTCTTTTCCAATACATTGATCGATACAGATTCTGTCTCTGCCAAAAAAAAATTGTTAAAAAAGAGGGGCAACAGTTAAGATGCTTACTGTGTTCATAGAGAAAAAGAAAACATTATCCGGTATCACACTATGGAACACGGAGTCCAACGGGAATGGCTTTCTTATAATATTTCTTTATGTGGATGATTTAATTTACTTGGGAAATGACCAGATGACAAAGGATTTCAAAAAGCAGATGACGAGTCGGTTTTAGATGACTGATCTTGGGCTTATGAGATATTTCCTAGGCATGCAGGTGGAGCAAGAACCTGGGAGAATTTTTATTTCTCGGGAAAAATATGCAGCTGATTTGTTAAAGAAATTTAACATGTCACAAAGCAAGCCTGTGAGTACTCCTTTTACAGTGAATGAGAAGCTCTCAAAGAATGGTGGTGAAAAGAAGATTGATGAAACTGTAAGCAGAAATCTTTTTGGCTCACTCGTTTTCTTATACACACAAGACCTCATATTGATAATGTCGTTAGCATAGTGTCAAGGTTTATGAGCGAACCAAGCAAGGTGCATTTTGCAGCAGTCAAGAGAATCCTGAGATATGTGTAGGGAACAAGAAGCTATGGTGTCGTATATGAAGTAGAAAAGGTGTGCAGCCCGATTGGTTACACTAACAGTGACCGGGAAGGTTCTATTGATGACAGAAAAGGTACAGCTGGGTATGTATTTTGTTTGGGATAAAAGATTATCTCTTGGTCATCAAAGAAACAACAAGTTTTGGGTTTATCATCAGCAGAGACATGACATATTTCATTTACAAGTGCGGCAGTTGAAGCATTTTGGTCTAGAAGAATTCTGGAGGATTTGCGTCAGAGGCAGTTTTTTTCAACAACCATGTTTTGTGAGAACATGCCAACCATTGCCTTGGCTAAAAATCTAGTGTTCCATAATCGCACAGAGTACAATATTGAACTTAGTCATTGCTATATCAGAGAGCTTATGAGAAAAACAGCAATTGAACTTCATTTTTGTAGAAAAGAACATCTGGCAGATGTCCTCCCCAAACCAGTTGCTACAGAGAAGTTCTTTTATTTCCGGGACAAACTGGGAGTTGTAGATTTTTTGAATAAAAGGGGAGTGTTAGAAATAATTAAGAAAAATCTAGATTCGTTATTCATTAGAATTTCATGAATGTATGTAGTTCATGTATTTAGGAAGGGTTCTTGTATATGTTACATCAATATATATTTAATGAGTCTCTAAAGAGTTACTTAGAACCTCTATGTAAGGGGTGTTTTATTCTCTTGTGATAAGAAACTTGTAGACACTTTCAGATTTATTAGAAAGACTTCTGGCCTTATGCTGCTGTTCATAAATTATCACTGGTACAGAGCTAGATCAGTCTAACAGGAAGGGATTAAAGCATGTGTGTAGAAAGAAGAAATCCCAAAAGAAAATGGAAAGGAAACCCTAGAGTTAGAGGATGGAGGAGTGACATCAAAAAAATAGAGGTGCGAGATAATAGATTCCCAGACAAAAGAACTAGGACCTTGCATCAAGAGAAAGATAGAAAAAGTCCAAGAGGGGCTACCTGCAAGTTGACAAATTCTTGCACAAGAAATGATGTGGTACAAGAGAGACCACACATAAAGAGAGAAGAGAGCTCTTCCTAATGAAAGAGGTGGAAAATGGACGAGGAGTCGTGATAAAAGGAAGGTAGCATCTTGATGAAGAGTAAGCACAAAAGCCACTTGAAGAGCCAAATCTTGAAAGAAAGATGTTTGGCTAGAGAACTGTGGGGGCAGCCATAAGAGGAGAAAAATGACTAAGAATGGCCATGTTTAGACAGATACAGTTGCTGAAGAAGGAGATTGAAGAGATGGCAATGAGATGTCATTAGCTAGCCATAATGAAAAGAGATGGCTCAAGATGGCGTTGTAAGAAGAAGGAAATGGTGGCAGCAATGTAGTTGTCTAACAAGCTATAATGAGACAGTGGCTACAACAAAGCAATGAGTGCTTTCCAAGGAAAATGGTAAAGAGTAGGAAAGTTTGCAAGCATCTGCAATACATATCTAAATTTCAAGAATTGTGAGATTTCCAAAATTAAAGGGAGTGTTGGAATTAATTTTAAAATCTACATCAAAAGAATCATTAGTTATACTAGGCGCATGCATACCTTGTATCATTGCAAAACGACATACAAATATGCAGGCTAGATCCTGGAAAGGAAATAACTGGAAGTGTGAATAATTTACAGACAGAGTCTGAAGGTCCAGCCCACAAAGTAATAACTGCTGGATTAGGTATTTTAGGAAGAAGGATGTGTATTTCTCAACAATGACAGGGAAGTGAACTTGTGCCATTTCAAAGGTTGATGTTTAAATAATGTTCTTCTTTCGTACAAGCTTTTCACATAACAGAACATACGATGAAACTCATGCATTGCCACAACGAGAGGCCTAATTATTTGATACACGGAAGCATTTACACGAAATTGCTAAAAGAAAGTCAGTAAGCCTCAAAAAAAAAGGGAAGAAGAAGGATGAGGTTACTGTGGCAGCAAGCAACCAGGACCGCCTTTAAAGGAAATGAAAGGGCATTTTTGCGGTTCAAAGAGTATTATTAATTTTAGGACCATATCAGTGACCGAACGTTAGCTCAGTCATCGCTATAACTCCAAGAGAATTCCTTGGAGGTGCTTCCAAAGACATCCAAAATCATAATTAGCAGCCTGGAGGAATCCTAAGAATTTGTTACATTTCTTTGAAAGCTTAACACCTAAATGGCCAAGTTTCAAGAAATCTTACCATTCATTCTTGACATTATGTCAGCTACTCTCCTTTGACATTCTGCACATCGAATATCTGCTGAAAGAACAACTACCTGAACCTGCTTGCAATCAGCACCCACAATAAACCATGAGAACTTACATAATTCTTTGACTGTAGGTGAAAAAAATAAAACATGTAAGCTCAACGTAAGCAAATGGAGAGAGAGGGAGAGAGTGCTAACAAGAGGCACGGTTAAGGATTCAGCAGAGGCCAGGCTAGTTCCAGAATATAGCATGTTCTTTGACTTCTTGATTCCAATTCTTTGTATCTCCTTTTTAGGCCGTGAAGCAAGAGCCATATCTTTGCTCTGTGACTAAAATCAGCAAAGATACTCATATAGGAAAGTGAGGTAACAAGTTCAATCCCATCTTGAAATGGGCAAGGGAAAGAACGATGGAGAACGAAAATGATCTGAAAAAGATCTAAGAACAGCTTCTGCTGTGCTGATAGAGCAAGCCCAACTTTTAAGATGCTTCAATTGTTGGAGAACAAGGAATCAAGATAGAACAGGTTACAGAGCCTAGTAAAAGTGAAAAGGGGTCTTTAGTGCTTGGTTGACAACGATGTTTCATTCACTGAGGCAGGCCCACACAAAACACTGTTTTTGATTTTTTTTCTCCTCTAGAATTATTCTTTGTAGCTTGCTTATGAGACCAAACACTTGCATTAGTACTCTAATCTTTTTTTAAGGTCAATTTAGATGTCGTGTCAATAAAGAGTTTGGCTATGGCCAAACTCTGCAGGCTGCAGCGAGCCAAAAGAGCTGAGTTTTTAGACAAAGAGCGACCTTGTAGAAGGTTTGATGGGTCTCATTCTCGGCTTTGTCACAGCTCCGCGCTAATCAAGCCACTAAAGCTTGTGTTCTTTACCATAACAATGTCAAACGTTAACAGCTAAACAAACGAAAAATTTCGCCTACTTGATTTGATTGTTCGGCAACTTTCATGCTGAACAACTGGATTAACCAAAAAAATCAAACAAGTGGCTTGTGGTTTTCTACAGACAAGCAACTTGCCTGAGGCCATGATTGAGATAGGGTAGATTATTTTTTATAGTATTTTTTTATTTAAAAATATATTAAAATGATTTTTTTTATTTTTTTAAATTTATTTTTAATATAATAACATCAAAATAATCTAAAAAGATAATTAATTTAAAACAAAATTAAATAATTTTTAAAAAAACTCTAGTTGAAAGCTACAAAATTAATTTGAATACGTATCTTTTTGCTAGAGTTTACTGGCACGGAGTGCTTAACCGCTAACCACTCTTTGATAGATGATGCTGTTAGCTCATCCAGAATATCGATCATGAAATTAATAAAGTTATTAAACCTAAAAAGGATAATAATTATTATTAAGCCAAAGATTAGTTTGCGGTCTCCCAAATAAGTTCTTATTTGCTATTGAGATTGAAATGGTTTTACATCAAAATTTGATTTTTTTAAAAAATATATTTTAATATATTTCCGAACAAGTAACATTTTAAAAATAATTTTTAATACACTCTTAAACAACCCTTAAAAAAATATTTAATATTACAGTGCAAGATGTTTTTTTTTTTAGGAATAAATTAAAATATTTTTTTCAAAATAATTTTTATATATATATATATATCAACCAATCAAAATCATCTCTAAAATAAAAGGAATCTTAGAATTGAGCTGTTTATATCAACCAATGGACCACTTTTGGATGTTTTCTAGCACGGGAACCCACAGCCATAACAGAAATATAAATATATAGGGTTCCACATGGTTATCAAAGAATCACAAAATGCATCATACTTGCCACACAGGCATTTGTCAGTTACATACAAAGCTGGCTTTCGCTGCTGGAGCGAAAAATACAGGAAAGCAGAACAAAAGGAAGTCCCAAAAGGCGGCACAGCTAATATCCGTTCAACTTAAACCACGCATAAAATGAAACTTGTCAATCTAAAACAGCTTGAGCATGGAGAGAAGTAAGAAGGTAAAATTTTATTGCCAGAGACGATATACAGATACAAATCACAAGCAGAAATCATGCTGCAATAGTCTTTCAAGGGTACAAGTATATGCAGGGGTTAGAACTCTATAAGGTCATTCAAAATTGCTGCCTGATGTTTGTGGACCCCAGCGGCTACTGTTAGATACAAATACATAGCTCCGGTGAAGGAGCTTGGGATTGGAATTGGATGCCATCACTTCTCAGAAAATAGTTTTCAAAACCTATGGCAAAGGCCTGTAATCTATTGTGTTGCATCGAGTACATGCACCATGAGAATATGTACCTCTGAAAAGAGGAAGAACAAAAACTACATCTACTTGAGAGATGGACGAATAACCCTTCCACGTCCCAACAAAAAGAAGCCTGTCTAAGGCAGATTTATAAGCAGGCTTGTTAGAGGCTGAACAACAGAAAAAGAAAGAACCCCCAATGTACAGCAGCTCTCTTCGTCCACTTTCGAGGTCGTCAACATCAAAAATCTATCATAGGCAAGGATTCTATCGGCTACACATGTATACCTCTGCAAAAGATCAAAAAGTAACATCTGCTTGAGATATCCTAATAACAAGGAACCAATCATCTAGACATAACCAAGCTTGATAGAGGCTGCACAACAGCAGAGGTAAAGAGAGAATCCCCCATGTACTTGCAGTTCTCATGATCAACTTTCAGGGCAGTTGGAATCAAATATCTTTCACCTGAATTGGATCCGATGACTTCTGATAACCTTCGACCCCCATTATTGTTGAGGTGCATCTTATGGCCGGAACTCCCACTACCACGTCTTCTCTTCTTGATTGACCTCCACCTCAACTGGGCTAGCAAATTATCCTTTGAAAGATCTGGAACTACCTTCAATTCTTTTCCCATATCACATCCAGAGTCTAAAGAATAATCAATACATCCAGGGGTCGCTTTTCCTGATTGCCTGGAATCAGGAATAGCAGCCTGGGCCAATTTACTCTCATCAGATCTGAACTTTAATTGCTTTCTTTCCAAGCAGGATGATAAATGGGACAGAATGTCTGGTCGTCCCTCGATATGTATCCACTCATTTCCCACCCACTCTTGGGAAAGTCTTAGGTCAGAGCAACAGAAAACTGATTCCTTCTTTTCTCCTAAAAAATGTTAGGTTACAAAATTGAAGTTAACAAAAAAAAATGACATGGGACTGAATAATGTTACAATTTAATTTCCAAGGAAAGAAAGTTTCCAAACCTGGGAAAAAGACATGGATTCTATCTTCAGATTCTTTTTGGACAACAACGCCTTCCCACCAAGCATCATTCCACCAAGCATCTACAGCAGTCCCCACATCAGCAATTGATGCAGCTCGGTCTTTATTGAACTGGGGGGTGGGGCGGACAACAGTCCTTCCACCAATCCGGATAGCTAATTGGTCAGGAGCAGCAACCCTAGAAGCCAAAACCCATTCCTACAGCATAAAACAACACTGTATGTTGGAGTGAACTTGTAAAAATATGGACTTAAAGGGACATAACTACATGCGAATGACTTCTTTATATCCCCTCCTGTTTTCCACAATGAAAAGCCAAAAAGTTTGCAACATAAGGAGGTTTAACAATACACACCTCTAGTTTATTGGCTTCGTCAGCTGCATCACTGATATCTTGATATCTCACCTTCACCTTATCTTTGTGCTTCTTAATTATCGAAGCTCGGAACCAACAACCTCTAATACCACTATCCTGAGAAAGCACTTCAACTTCAGAGCCAACATGTAGATTTTGAGGATTTTGCATAACCTCTGTTGTGGACAAAAAGGCAGCATGCTCTTCTCCCCTTTGACTGCATATCTCATTTCCAGTTTTGCTGTCAATCCGACTGTTACGCAGGTTTTGCATGTTAAAACACCTAGCAGTAGTTGATTCTTTTCTGACAATGCAAAAATCGTCATTGTCTTTTAATCTGCGAAGCCTCTTCTTAGGTCTCATCCTACTAGCATTATTGTCATGTCCTTCACCTCTCAAGCCATTGCCTGGATATTGGGAATTCGCCAGACACTTTGAAGGAAGGCCACTCAAATACCCAAGAATTTCCTGTCTCCAGTAACCTTCAACTTGAGTAATGTCAAAGTGATTAACATCTTCATTGTCGAACAGCTTGTCACAAACAAAAGGATTGAACCTAGTACATACAGCCTCATTGAAGAATTTCTTGAAATGCTGAGGACTCAAAACAGTGGCCACTCCATCTATGCATTCGATATTGAGATCTTGAAGACACAGAGAAAAGAAAATCTCTCTGTCATTAAAATTGTGAGGCAAAACAATACCAACCTCATCAATTTTGTGAAACCATCGTACCATAACCATTTTGTTCCCTTTCAAGTCCTCGTAGAGGTCTTCCAAGTAAGCAATGAGTCGTTTATCCTCCTCGGCTAAGACATAAACAAAGTCATGAATCTGAAATGTTTTCAAGTAAAGCACATAAAGAAGTCAGATACAATGGGGGGGTGGAAATTTGGTCCACAGAAAGGAAAAAAAACACAAACACACTCACAGAAATTTTGACACCATTCCGGTAAAAAGACTCATAATGCTTTCTTTTCTTCCTGCAAACCCATGGAGAACCTAACCACAAAAATTCTGAAGAATAATGCCCCAGCTTTTGCGACTGAATATCCTAAAAAAATGAAAACAAGTAAGAATCAAAAAGACAATGCCTGCATCCTAAATATCCCAATTTGAAACATCACTGAGTCAATAAAACCACTCTTACCTTAAATATTTCCATATCGAACTGAGAAGCATCACTGTTATCCAAGGAGCCTGCTTGAAAGATTGGTGCTTGTAGAAGGGAACCTGAAATTCCATAGCAAACTCAAAATTCAATAGATGGCCATCACTGAGGAAAGAGACAAAGGAAAGACAGAATAAGGAGCTGATGCAAAGAGGAGCGTACATAACCAAACAGGGAGCATTTAATGGTTTATCATCAGATAAAACCCATGGTACAAATGCAATTACACAAACAAGAGGCCTTGGCATTTTTACATGAGGGTATAATTTCAATATGACAGCACAAAAGGGTACCGTGATCAGGAAATTTACTTATAAAGTAGGATAAATCTGGCCATGAAAGATCATAACCTAGATAGTGAAGGCATAAGCATCCGATGCTCTAACCAGCTCTTTAAAATTGAATAAGTATTCCTGCATCCCAGATCATCATCAGTTCGTAGTAACATGGCACAGAAATAGGTGATTATGACAAGGGCAGAGTTAATAGTTAGGGCAGTAAACACATAATAGGGAGAAGACATGAAAAAAGGTTAAGGAGAGCAGCCTGCTCTTAATAACGAGAGGGGTATAGAGCTAAAAGAAACTGATTATGAAATAATGGGCTGCTGGCCTGTAGAACGGATATTTAGAGCACCTATAGAAAAATTTGCTCTAATAAAGAGAGCAAGGATTTGAATATTTTATTTCCCTTCAGATCCAAAAACAAAGATAAATTATGAATTTGTTATTTGGACTTGGAAAGAAAAATTTACATTTCTAGATATGCTTGAACAAAAAGAAGTGTTTTCCATTATCACAAGAACACAATTCTTTCCTCCTTGAGAAATAAAATCCAGGAAAAAAGAAGAAATGTCAAGAGATGCCAAAAAGAATTCACCCATCCTCTAGATGGGCACAGCACGCGAGGAATCCAAGGAAAGAAAATGGATAGGCGCATCTTCGAGAAGAAAAAGCACATGGACATGACATCATTGACAACAGCCCTAATTAGGGCATCTACAGGCGTGTACTCGCCACGACAGATTGGAAACAGATACTTAAAGATGCAAACTTTTCAATTTGATATAATCGGTCATCTTTAGGCAAATTCTAAGAATAAAGATTTTCCATATATTTCAATATAAATGATAAATTAAAGAAAAACATCGAAGTATATTTCCTATTCAGATCAGGAGAGGTAACAGATAGAATTCTACCGCGAAATAAGAAATCGCAAAACTAGGCGAGGGTGGAGACATCTTCAAAAATAAAATTCAAAGGCCTGAAAAAGCCCGTGCAGCTAGGGAAGCAGCAATAAACTGAAAAACCAGGCTAGTATTTTAACGAATTAAGAACAACACAACACAGCTCCGCGAAGATTTACATCCCCCGATGCAAATATCGGAAGAGTTTGAATTTTGGACTGAATTACAAAATCCACGATCGTATTTCCGACTATGCCAAGAAAAAAAAAAACTGGGATCCAACATAATACCGCAAAGAACACAAACCCTTGAAAAGAAATCCCAAAAGCTTCAAGATTTTCGGAATTTAGAGGGAATTAATAATAGAAAAGTTTCAATTAGGTTTTTGCTTATGTACCTGAAACAATTGAATCGAGCCAGTCAATAACCTCTCTTCTTGACTTCGGCTTCAGAGAGGGTGCCATAGGAAACAAATTCGACCGGTTCCTAATTTCAAAATAATAAGACATGTGCCGTGAGCTCTTCTCTTTCCCTGTAATTGCCAGGTCTTTTCCACCGTCGTTTCTCTTCAGATAATACTGCACCTCTCTCCTCCCTCTGTCGCTGGATACGTACACCTCCTCCCAGCTCACGTACCTCAGCAACGTAGCCTTCTCCGGCGGCGACCGAGTCCCCGACCTCTCCATCAATTGCTATTGAAAAATGAAAAATGAAAAACGAAAACGAAAACGAAAACGATAAGTATAAATGAAGAGGAGGATTAGGGTTTCTCTCTCTAGCCTCTCTGTTTTATCATTTCATCTGTTTGTATCTTATCTCTGCCTGTTTATTTGAACGGGGATTTAAAAAAGGAGGGGTTGCTAGGGTTTCGTGATGTGGGGATTTTAAGGAGAGATGGGCGGTTACGATTGCGTCCACGAGGGTGCCACGAAGGAGAGGAGTTTGGAACTGCGTGGATTGCTATGGTGGGAAAACAAGTTTCCGTAAATACCCTTATTAATGTTCGGGAATTACCTTTGTGTTTTGTATTTTTGGTTACACGACACGTATCCTGTACGGGATCCAGGCAACAGACAAGGAACAAGTTGAAAGAGAGCGAGATCAGGAAGTGGTGCCCGCAATTGCCGGGTTCTTAAATGGGAGACTCGCTCAGTCTATTTGCCAGTTGTCAGAAGAAATTAATTGTTTTGAAACTATTACCACTACAAAAATAATTAAATTAATTACTAGATTCAAAAA
>Ga0325410_1008486_pt1 | contig 11126 bp, 5 predicted proteins | sample PopdelMetagenome_16_FD_206182 | JGI IMG/M metagenome (GOLD analysis project Ga0325410, IMG submission 206182) | Populus deltoides microbial communities from Bellville, Georgia, United States - Xylem-PdIQD-R3 | ecosystem: Host-associated > Plants > Phyllosphere > Stem > Wood/Secondary xylem...
TCCGTTTACTGCATGTTTATTGATTGTTTACTATCACCACAGCTTGGAGATATATCAAGATCAAAGTTCACGCAGCATGAAAAGACTGAAGCTGATACCTTTGTCTGTAAAGTTGCGTACCTCCACAATAATGGAAAGCAAGCACCAAACAATTCTTTGACATTTGGTGCATTCACTTTAATGGTGATTCTGACATTTTTTTCTCTTCTTACATTGCTTTGTTAGTTTAATCCAGCTTGGTTTGGAATTTAAGTAGCACTGACAAAGACCCTCCTTGTGAAGAACAATTTCATTTTATGTGGTTCTCTGTCATGGGACCCGTATGCAAGACATTCATTCCACCTTCCCTGGCATGAGATCATGAGCATGTCCTGTTAACCTCAAAAATTAAGGAATCACAACTGAGGCAGGACAAAGGTTGTTACCTGTCAATTAATATCTAGCCTCTCAATTCATTGCCATTCTTGAACATTTAAGCCCACTTGACTTTATTTAGTGTTTCAGAACATTAAAAAAAAAAATACAAGAACATAAAAGATAAAGATATAAAATAAAATTATTTTAAAAATTATTTTGAAATAAATTTATATGTTTTCAAAACAAGAAACATATAAAAATATATTTTTTTGTCTCAAATGTTTTCGTCTCATCTTTAGTAGGTAAATGTTGTTATCTTTTCTATTTGGTTATTAATTTACGACAACAAAGTTTGTATGGACTTTTAGTTAGATCCACGTCCAAATTACAGCCTTGGAGCATTTCCGTTGTTTTCTTTATGCTATTTTAAGTGTTTAGAGTTGCGGTATTTTTTTTTTATGTTTTTCAATGTTTTTAATAATGTATTTACATAAAAAATAAAGAATAAATTATTTTAACACATTTTAAAAAAATAAATATTTTTGAAAAGTATCTCATACCAAAATATCAAACATTAATAAAACAAAAGAATGTAATGTTAACCCTGAGGAGTGTAACTTATTAATCAGGCTCTAAATTTGCTTTTTAAAGGTTATCAGTTCGAGTCTCACATGCTTTAAGTTTACTGAAAATTTATATAATCGTTAACTTCAGAGCACGTGGGATTAGTCGAGGTACGCACAAATTGGCCTGAACATCTACATTAATCCAAAAAATATTGAATATTTGGGACAAATGCTAATATCTGGATTGGTTGAATATTTTTGTAGCCCTAGCACAGCTGTTTCTTACTTGTATTACAAGTATTGTCTTCAGCATGGCTACTATGTTATTGCAGAGAAACCCTACTCAACATCAACAGATGGAGAGACGGCCATAAAAATCTTATTAAAGGCACCTGTTGATGTTATCATAGACCATTAATTCAATAGAGTTGTTGGAGTGAAAGGAAAAAAAACATTTCCTGCATTGAAAAAAACAATATAGCTTTGTATTATATATAGCTAAAAGAGATCAGTGTTTTACTGTCTACAGTAAAACACTGAATTCTTATCCTAGATATATATTTTTTTTTAAGTTGTTTCTGTTGGTTTTTTTTTTTTAAGCCTTTTGAAAAATTATTTTTTACTTTTTTTTAGCAAATTTTTTTTCTTTAATTTAGTTTATTAATGTTTTATTAATGTTAAATTTTTTTATTTAGTTATCAGACTTTCATGACATATTTTCTGGATTTAACGGGTTAACCTGATTTGACACGTTAACCTAAAATATATATTTTTTGCTTTTTATTCTTTTTAATTAATTTTTTTTAGTTTAGTTTAGTTGTTAATGTTAAATTTCTTTCTATTTAGTTATTAGATTTTCATGACATATATCCCGAGTTTCACGGGTTAACCTGGTTTCACGGGAGAACCCAGTTAATTATGGGTTGACCCGTCAATTTTTTTATTTATTTTTATTTTCATAAATTTTTTTATTTAATTTAGTTTGTTAATGTTAAATTTTTTTTATTTAGTTATCAGACTTTCATGACACAAATCCTGGATTTAACATGTTAACATGATTTGACGAGTTAACCCGGATTTGTTTTTGATTTTTTCTTTTTAATTAATTTTTTTCATTTAGTTCAGTTTGTTAATGTTCATTTTTTTTTTATTTAGTTGTCAGACATTCATGATACAGATCCGAGATTTAACGGGTTAACTTGGTTTGACGAGTTAACCTGAATTTTTTTTTTGCTTTTTTTTCTTTTAAATTAATTTTTTTCGTTTAATTTAAATTGTTGATGTTAAATTTTTTTTCTATTTAATTATCAAACTTTTATGACACGGATTCCGGGTTTGACAGGTTAACCTGGTTTAACGAGTTAGTTCAGTTAATTCTAGGTTAACCCCTTAATTTATTTTTTCATTTTTAATTATCAAACTTTCACGATGCAAATTCAAGGTATGACGGGTTAACCCAATTAATTTATATTTTTTTTTATTCATTAGTTTTTTTTTCTTCCTGTTGGTTTTTTTTCTTTGTTTTTTTCTTTTTAACTAATCTATTTAATTATCACACTTTTATGACACGACCTTACAGTCAGACCCACGTCCAATGCTATTGGGTCTAGTATTGCAGTCCAGACACTTTTATGCTAAGGGTTAACCCAAGTTTAATGTTATTATTAATATTATAAATATTACTCTTTGATCAGACGTTGCAACCAAATCTAAGATTCTTACATATAACTTTGCAAAAAAATCTAATATTTTTAGATCTTAGCTTTTTTTTAAATACAAAAAATAATTGACCCGCGGCATCGCGCCGGGCATATAACTAGTATAAAGCTAAAAGAGCTCGGTATTTCACCGAATAAGTAACTAAATACACAGTAAAATCACTATTTCACCCCTAATCAAACATAAATAACTTGCTTTGCTAGAAGGGTTGTTTAGTAATTTCATAATTGTGCACCATTTGAGAAAGATTTGGTGAAATAGCATGCTTTTATGTTATCATGCTTCTAAAGCATGATAAGGTGAAATTTCAATCATTTGTCTTAACTAGTCGACTAGTTGGATCTAATTGTATGAATCGATTGACCGTTTCACACAAAAACCATAATTTAATAAGCTTTTTCTTCTAAATATATTTTATGAGTCAAAATAAATATGTTTGTTCAACTTTTAGACTCAAAAAGTAAACTTCAATTAAAATCTCAAAAAGTTTTATTCACATAGTAGTTATTCCTTATTTTTTAATGTCAATTATGTAGTTCACTTTGCGATAACAAGTGATTTTAAGCAGTTAGAAATGAGTCTACTATAATTAAATAAGAATTTTCCCCAAATAAATTATATAAATAACCTATTAAATATATTTATGGAATAATAAGACAAATTAAAATAACAACTCAAAAAATTAATAACTTTTAATATAATCTTTGATCAAGTTTGAGTTCTTAAATTTGTTACCATGGGAAGGGACACCTTTGGAGTTGTGTCTTTCTAGTTATGTATATAAATTAAATTCAAATAATAGCTTTATAATCATAAATCTAAGTGTTTTTAATATTTAAAATTTGATTTTTCTAGTTATCTAAATTATTTTTAGATTTTCTAAATTGATCGGGCTATATAAAAATAACTCACTTGAAACTCTGCTAGTAAATGATTCTTTTAAGGTTTGAAGGTTAATTAGTTGAGTTGGTTTTTGATTAAAATTTATTTTATTGTTGAAAAATATATTAAAAATATTTGGATATTTTTTTTCCACGTTTAAAAAATTTTTAATTCGACCGGCGGTGCAGAGGCGAAAGAAAAGTTGAGTAAAAATACTTGACTTTTATTCGATTATGGATGGATGTGGAGGTGGCTTTTTTCAACCGGATGGACCTTTATACTCGAATTTATTTATATAATTAATTTATGATAGTTATGGTTTTTAATCAGAGTTTTTTCTAAGATTATTTTGATTAACTTTGTTTGATAAATCAAAAATATTTTATTTTTTATGGTCTGTATATTTTATATATCTAATAAAAATTGGTCATGAAAAAAATTATGTGGACCTATTAGAAGACCTCTAAAAAGTATAGAGATAAGGGTACATTCACAAAAATTTTAAGAAATTTCATAAGACTCTGATTTTCATATCTTTAATTATATTTTGTAATTGATTGGAACCTTGGAATGGTTTTTTATTTTTCAAAATAAATTATGAAAAAACAATAAATAGGTAGTCTTTTAATATATCAACAAATTAATATACAAGATCTAATTTATGACGATCAATAACCAAAAATCATTTTTTATATTAAAAATGAAAAAAAAATGCAGTTTTTTACCGAGATTCTCCATTCCAAAACCTGAAAAAACGAAGCACATTTCGGTTTGGATGCGATTTTAATTTTTGGAGGTTTTAATTTACTGAAATTCTACAAATCGAACAGCCGAATGACGACCACCAGAGGAGGACTTGCCAGTCAACTGGTGCACGTGTATCCAAGACTCCAAGAATATCGAGCACCTGGCGCTACACTATGCATCAGCTTTCCCTGTCTCATGGCGATCAGAAATACCATTATCCTTTTCTTCTTGTTCGCCTTCCTATCTTCCCAAAATCGTTGTTCAGTTGCACAAAAATGGATTAAAGCTGGTTACTGGTACGGTGGTAGTGGCTTCCCAATACCTGACATAAATTCTGCCTTGTTTACACACCTTATTTGTGCATTTGCCAATGTCAACTCATCCACCTATGAGCTCTCCATCCCATCTGACTTTCAACAGAACTTCTCGATCTTCACCGGCATCGTCAAGCGCAAGAACCCTTCAATTGTAACGCTTCTGTCAATATGGAATGGGCAGGCTGAGACATACAAGTCCATTTTAGGTGAGGCAGTTAACAGTTCTGTCTTGTCTTCAATGCTGACGCAATCTTCCTACAGGAAGTCTTTTATTGAATCTTCGGTAAAAACAGCTAGGACTCTTGGGTTTCAAGGAATAGACTTGTTCTGGCTTTGGCCTAATAGCACAGATTTGTCAAATATAGGAACTCTGTTGGATGAGTGGAGGGCTACTGTCGATTCCGAGCCAAGAAACTCAAGCGTGTCGAAGTTAATTCTAACAATGGGCGTTCGCTACTCACCAAGTCTTCAAAGTGTAAGTTATCCGATTAATTCAATGAAGAGGAATTTAGATTGGGCACATGTTGTAGCATATGACTATCACATGCCTTCAAGGGAGAACTTTACAGGCAATCATGCTGCTTTATATAATCCTTCAAGCAATATTTCTACCGATTTTGGCATTAGAGAATGGTTAAGTCGAGGATATCCAGCAAACAAACTACTTTTGGGTATGCCGTACCATGGATATGCCTGGAAATTAGTGGATCCCACTGACAATTCTCTTGGCGCACCAGCCTCAGGTCCTGGTGTTATTACCATTGATGGTTCAATAGGCTATAGGTTCGTCAGATCATTCATTCAAAATTATGGTTATGGAGCTAGGTCAGTTTATAATTCTACTTATGTAGTGAATTATTTCGTTGCTGGATCAACTTGGATCAATTTTGATGATGTGGAGACAGTTAGAGCTAAGATTTCTTACGCGAAGGAAAAGGGGCTACTTGGTTTCAACGTGTATCAAGTGATCCATGATGACAATTGGGCTCTTTCTCTGGCAGGTTGGTAATGATTTTTTATTAGAATGTAAATTAGTCAGGAAAACTGAAAACTCTGGTAGCTTTGACAATACTCTGCGTCAGACAGAATACCACAGCACCAGCGTATCCCCACATCTGCTGTCAATCTAGGTGGAAGTCTAATCCTAAGCTTGCAATGTGTGTTTAGCATCTTGAACTGTTAAGTCTGTATGTAGATACCAACTAGGCTTTTGTTTATGCTTTGGTTTCTCCTGTGCCTGTTTGACACCATCACTAGTAAAAAAAGCAATTCTTTAGCCTTCCTTATACGCAACCACACAGAAGTTGAGAAAGAGTAGATGAAAAACTAAGTATTCAATTTGATGAGAGATTAATTTAGTGACCTGCATTAACAGCACAAGATGAGGTACACCATGGAAAAAGGAGCTGGTTATGGCTAAAAATTGTGCTTCCAATTGCTTGGATCAGTATCTTATCAGCCTCATTGATGTTTTACTACAGAAGGAGACTTTTTGAGCGAGAAGGTAAACTTTAATCAATTGAGAGGGTTCATCATTTACTTTCAATAATGGAATGACAAGCAGATAAACATTTTTGGGTTGCTTCCTTCTTCTATTTTCAGCTACAGGAACCAGAGTCTTAGGTGATAGAAGTTTCTCTGGTAGAGGAACTAGTTTATCGGCCGCTGCAGAAAATTTTGATGCTGATGCTCCTATCCTGCAAGTGTTCAGTTTTGAAAGCATTAAAGCAGCTACAAATAACTTTTCAAGAGAAAACCAGCTTGGAGAGGGTGGGTTTGGCCCTGTTTATAAGGTATTGTATGGTTAACCCTCTGTATTCCTGAATGGAAGTCTCACGTTTGGAACGATTCATGTTCAGATTTTCAGGTTTGTTTACAGGAAATAATGCTAACATCAAGTGTCAAAATGTACTAGGGTAAATTACCAAGAGGCCTGGAAATAGCAGTGAAGAGGCTGTCAGCATCATCAACTCAAGGACTTGAAGAGTTCAAGAACGAGGTTTCGCTTACGGCTAGACTTCAACATGTAAATCTAGTTAGGCTTCTGGGATTTTGCTCCGAGAGGGGAGAGAAGATGCTAATATACGAGTACATGCCAAATAAAAGCTTGGATCTCTACCTCTTTGGTCTGCAATCTTTTTCTGATTAGTCATTGCAGCTAATAAGTACACATTTTATTGACAAGCAGTTTTTTTTCTCCACAAGCTCAAATCATTCTAGTCATCTGCATTGGGAGGTCTCAACGGATGCCAAATTAATGTCATTCTTAAGATAAGTAGCAACTAAAAGTTTCTCCTGTGCCATTTTATGCAGATCCAATTAGAAGGAATAGCTTGGATTGGAGTAAGCGGGTTCGTATCATTGAAGGGGTTACTCAAGGGCTTCTATACCTCCAAGAGTACTCAAATTTTACAATAATTCATCGAGACTTGAAATCTAGCAACATTTTACTAGACGATGAAATGAATCCAAAGATATCAGATTTTGGCATGGCTAAACTTTTCAGGAAAGATGTGAATGAAGCAAACACGAGCAGAATTGTTGGAACTTAGTAAGTAGCTGCCTCTCATTAACGATACTCTCCATCTCATTGACATCAACTTCTTATTTGCTGTACATACTTAGCATTAACATGTCCAATATTGCAGCGGCTATATTCCTCCTGAATATGCGAGGAAAGGCATATATTCCATTAAGTATGATGTTTATAGCTTTGGAGTTGTACTCCTTCAAATGATAAGTGGAAAGACGAATACACGTTTTTACGGCGAAAACGAAGACTTGAACCTTTTAGAATATGTGAGTTACTTGAATTCATATCATTATTTGCATTTCACGTAGAGTTGACAGCTTGAAATACATTGACTTGATGCATGCAGGCATATGACCTTTGGAAAAACGGGCAAGGAATGGAATTCATTGATCCATTTTTGGATGACTCATCCTCACCTTGTAAACTACTGACATGCATGCAAGTTGCTCTGCTGTGTGTCCAAGAAAATCCAGATGCTAGACCAACAATGCTAGAAGCTTTCTCAATGCTCAAAAATGATGATTCCCTGGCTATTGCTACTCCTGAAAGGCCAGGATTTTCAGAAAAAAAGAAAGGGGACATGGAAACTGCATCCTCATCCCAGCAAGTAATGTGTTCATTCAATGATTCGCAAGTTTCCCAATTGGAACCCCGTTGACAATCCAACCTGTATTAAGCTAAAGAAATTATAACTTAGCTTCTGTCGTCCTGACCTCTGTTCTTCTTCCTTGCACTCATTAAATCTTTGTTGATATTAGTTGCTAAATGTTTTTTGTCCATCTACAAATAGAGTAGAACTTCTGTTGAAGTCTCCTTCCTGTTAAAAAACGAGGGAAGGACATTTTCCACCATACAAGTCTGGCCTTGATCTTCACAGGGCTGTACCTACCAGGTCCCAAAAAGAAAGCGTTTATGTACGTAATGCAATGCCCTTTCTGGAAATAGCTATTCCAGCTTGGGTGGAAAGTCATTGAAAGCTCATTCCCAATCCTTGTTAAGAGTCCAGAGTGTTTACGCTCTACAGATTTTACGAAAGGCACAAAAAGACTCCTGAGAGGGCATCCTACCATGGCAACGCCCAAAGAGATACATATTCTAATGGCAGTATCACCAACTGCATCAACTAGGGTATTTAAGATGAACTACCAGTTACAATAGGTTTTTGTTAGATCATTGTGGCAGTATGCCGCATGTCAGGTAAAAAAAATTAATGTAAAAAACATATTTATTTGTTGTCAATTTGTTTTTTTAGTAGAAAAAAAATATTAAACTACATAGAGATTTATATGATATGATCTTCTCAACTTGACAAGATCAAAGATAATTCAAACTTTCAATAAAAATATAATTTGACTAAAAAATTTAAGAATACATCTTTTTTAAAATATTGAAATGATAACTCGGATCAACTCGAGTTAACTTGTCAAATCCGTCACTTAGGTCATGAGCTTCTAATAACCCCATAGAAAACAAATAAAAAAAATATTAAACTCAATTCACAATCAACTCAATTTTGAAGGATAAAATTAAAAATAAAATTCAACTAAAAAAAATGAACCAAGTTAACCCGGATCAACCTGTCAAACTTAGGTTATAAGATCGGGATAACCTCATGTAATGCAAATTAAAACAAAATATAAAGTTTAATTCTCAATTAATCCAATGTTAAATTATGATATTAAAAACAATCAACTAAAAAAAAACACAAAAAACCACTTGATTTAACTTAAATCAATCGACCAAACCCTTAATACAGTTTATGAGACCATGACAATCTCATAGAACATAAGCCGAAATAAATTATAAAGCCGATAATTAAGGTCATGATACAATGATGACCCAATAAAAAAACAAATAAAAAAATTAAAACTCAATTCTCAATCACCTCAATGTTGAAGGATTAAAATGAAAAAAATCAAAAAATTATTAGAGTCAACCTGGATTAACAAGTCAAATTTAAGTTAGGATATCGGGATAACTTCATAGAAAGAAAGAAAGAAAAATTATAAAGTTCAATTCTCAATTAATCCAGTATTAAAAGATAAAATTGAAAAATAAAATCACTTAAAAAGAAACAAAAAACAAACTGAGTCAACTTGGCTAAGTTGCAAACCTTGCAACCCGAGTTATAAGACCGTGATAACCCCATAAAAATTAAATCAAAACAAATTATGAAGTCAATACACAATTAACTCAATGTTGAAGGATGAAATTAAAAAACAAAACTAAATTTGAAATTTAAAAAAAAGTCCTAGAAATGTTGACTAAAGTGAAAAATGCCTTGAATTCCACTATTCATCATGTTGGGGCATTTAATTTTATTTAATGAATAATAGTGTCTATTCAATTTAATTTTTTTATTAAAAAAAATAGTGTAAACTCATAAGTCATTTAATTTAATTTAATTTATATGGAATGATGATCATTTATTGTCAGATAAATTCATAATAAAGTAGAGATAACACGGCTTTTACATTAAAAAAAAACTTCAAAAAACTAACAAGATACAATTTGTTAGACAAACATTTTTTTATTTTTTTTCTTATGAATTTTTGCCAAAAACTTCTCAGAGAAGGAAAACCTTCTCAAAACTAAACCCAATGAAAAGATATTGGGCTCAAAACCTAGCCCAATAACAAAGAAGAGAAGTGCTGCTAAAATGGGATGGGAGGGGGCTAAGAATCGGGCCCAATAACAAAGGGAGAACTTGTCCAAGCCACCGAAACATCCCAACTTTAATAAAAAAAAACCCATCAAGGCCCATTGAACAACTGTTTAAAGGCCCATAATCATTTGAAATATTTTCGAGTTTGTCTGTATCATATGATATGAGAGAAATTTAGTTTTCGAGATAGAGAAATATTGTGTTTTATGGGCTCGATGTTGCTCTCGAGTTTTCAATTTCTCAAAATGGACAAACAAGATTAAATTAATTATTGGAAGCATTGTAGCTAGACTAGCTCGGCGAATCTTCAAGAAATCTGATTTGTTCAAGCTACAACATGTATCTTGACCGCTGCTTGTTTTTCTAATCAGAAATGTCTAATTCTCCTGTCCAATTTCTCGTGATTACACTGTTTTATTATTCTTGAGTCCTACCCTTCTTTTTTTATCCGAACATAAATAAAACTATTGAATGGGTCTCGAGGGACGGCTTCTAGAGATATTATAAGAATAGTCATTTACCTAATCTTCTAGAACCCATCGAGATAATATCTTGGGAGTATGATAATTTTTTTTATATATATATATTTTTAAAAAATATTTTACTTTAAAAAATATTAAATTAATATTTTTTAAGTATTTTTTAATTATTTTAATATATACTAAAAATTTCAAATTAAATAGTTTAAATACTTTACAAAAACAATAATGTTAAGTTTAGTGCTCAACACCGACGCACTCTGAGTGGCATGTAATAAATCACAATCACTAGATAGTCAAATAGCCTACTTTCTAGATAGTCAAATAGCCTACTTTCTTGTAAAACAATCACAAATGGTCAAAATAGCTGACTTATTCCTTCAAATTCCAACAATGTCAGGATAAGCACAACCATCCAAAACATGTTCCAACGAGAAATAAGTATAATAAAAAATTGTCAACCTTTATGTTTTCATAATTTTTTTTAAGTGGATATTCAGACCGAATTAGTATTTATATAAATCTTGATATTTCTCTATGTATATATATAGGCACAAATCTTTGACAATGAGAGCATTACCCCGAAGCACTCAATGGCAAGCCACAAATTGGTTCTTCTCCTTACAGTCATTGTACTCTTTACCATCACCACCGGATATGTCATGGCTTCACCTCCGGCTGTCAAAGCTGCGTATTGGCCTTCTTGGACTCAAACTTTCCCACCTTCAGCCATAGACACCACTTTGTTCACACACATCTTCTATGCCTTTCTCTTGCCGAGTAATGTCACATTCAAGCTCGAAGTATCCGAGTCAACTGCTTCCCTGCTCAAGAATTTCACTGGCACCCTTCATCAGAAAA
>Ga0325410_1008489_pt1 | contig 11125 bp, 9 predicted proteins | sample PopdelMetagenome_16_FD_206182 | JGI IMG/M metagenome (GOLD analysis project Ga0325410, IMG submission 206182) | Populus deltoides microbial communities from Bellville, Georgia, United States - Xylem-PdIQD-R3 | ecosystem: Host-associated > Plants > Phyllosphere > Stem > Wood/Secondary xylem...
TATGACTTATGATAAGTGAGATAGTGGCTAGAGATTCAAATAAATCACTGAAATTGATTAAATATAAAGAAATCATAAGATTTCAGAATAGTGGACTATAGGTAGATGCTTGTCCTCATCCATCTGAAACTCTGGTATGAAGTCTGATACACTATTTTGGGAGTGTCCAAGACTAACTCCATAAGTCTTTAATGCCATATTTCTGCTAACTGCCTTGCATCTTTATCAACTGTCTGTTCATTTTAGTTTTGTTCTAATCATCCAAATCCAGAAAGCGCTGTATTCTAAAAGCTATTTGTGGATTTGACCTCTAAACTTTTTGAGGTTATATCTGCTGAAACTTCTCTGTTGCATCATATTCTGTCCGGTCTTCTGTCTTATTGAGCTTCAGTAACTTGGTTTTCCTCTAGATTTTTAAATTGCCACGGTTTCTAGTTTGCTACTTCTTTCTGATTTTTGATAGCAAGTATATCATTTTTTTTTCTTTTTTTCAGATCATTACGAAGGCAACTGCTGATGGTACACTTAACACTCGGGACTGGGATGCAGAGCCTCTTTTTGCAATACCAAATGCTGAGGCTGTCAATATGGAGTATGACCATTTTAGTTACTCTCTCCTCTTAATACTATGGCTGAAATAATTCTTGTGATCTATCTCATATCTGACCTTTTAGCAATTATAGGTTGATATGCAATTTCTTTGAATCCACCAATAGATATTTGCTGAACTTTTATGGTTGCAGTTCACAATGTCCCACTCCTGTTTCTTCATCACCAAGGTATAAAAGGAGTCCAGGTAGACGATCTAAAAGTAGATGGGAGCCTTTACCAGAAGAGAAATCGGTTGATAAGCCTGTTTCCATCAGTAATGATATTGTAAAATATGATGGTTGGGAAAGAAAGGTACATCTTGTTTCTCTCATCTTTTTTCCCTTCTCGTCACTCATTAGTTTTTTGGAGTCGTTGTTGGCTTCTGTATTTTGAGCATGGAAGTGTTCTCTGCATCTTGTTTAAATCGTTTATTAACTTGTTTAACCATGCAGCCTCCAAGTGTGAATTCTGAGAGCAAGTGGAATGCTTTGAATAATATGAAGTTTTCTTTATCGGAGCAAAAACTTCCAAGTAAAAATACTCAGAGGCCAGCTAAGAGGCAGCATCTAGCTGATGGTTTGAATGCTGCTAATAATGATGCATCAAGTGATAGTGATAAGGAGCAAAGTTTAACTGCTTATTATTCTAGTGCAATATCAATTGCAAATACACCAGAGGAAAAAAAGAGACGTGAAAGTCGATCTAAGCGATTTGAAAAAGGACAAGGACATCGAGCTGAAATTAATTACCTCAAACAAAAAAATGCTGGTGCTGGAAACTTGTACAGTAGGCGGGCTAGTGCGTTGATGCTTAACAAAAGTTTTGATGACAGTGGAAGCAAAGCCGTTGAAGACATTGATTGGGATGCACTAACTGTCAAGGGTACCTGCCAGGAAATTGAGAAACGTTATTTGCGCCTAACTTCTGCACCTGATCCATCCACTGTAATTATCTAACATCTTTATGTCGTTTCCATTGTTTTGCATCCTTAAATGAACAGAAGTTGCCTCTTTTTTGGGAGAGAGGAAAGATGAGAGGAAGGAAAATGGTGGGAAACAATAGACGAGGAAAATATTCATGTCTTCCTATTTTTTTTTTGGAAGAGAGGGAAATGGGAGGAGTGAAGGACAAAATTTATTTTCCCTTGTTTGTAGAGAAGAAGAGAAGAAAGGGAAGGATTTTTTTCCTTTTTAATTTGTTTTCTGGGTGGGAGGATTTACTTTACTGTTAACTTTTTTTCCCCCATGAGATGCTATTTTGAATTTAGAATCAAGTTAAACTTTGAAATCTATCTTTTTGAATCAAACTCTTCCTCATTTTCTTTCCCAATTGGATTGGTTGGCTTTTGTGGATCCAAGGAGAAGGCTTTCCTCACATTTTTCTGTTCCATTCATTTTCCTCTCTCCTCCCAAGCAAAAGATGAGTCACACAAACACGCGTGTGCGCGCAAGTTAAGGAGAAAATATTTCTCACACTTTTCCATTCCATTCATTTTCCCCTCACATTTCAAGCGAAAGATGAGTTGCGCGCGCGCACGCACACGCACACACAATGTGTTTTGTTTGGTCTAAATCCAAACTGCTTTACAGGTGAGACCAGAAGAAGTGCTAGAAAAAGCTCTGCTTATGGTTCAGAATTCTCAGAAGAACTACCTGTATAAATGCGATCAGTTGAAGTCTATTCGTCAAGATCTAACTGTTCAACGAATACAGAATCAGCTAACAGTTAAGGTATGTATGATACCTATGTTGCCATGCAACATGAAAACTTTCCTGTTCATTTTTTTGAGTCTTTATTTAGTTTTGTTTTTGTACATTCAGGTGTATGAAACACATGCTCGATTATCACTGGAAGCAGGGGACTTGCCTGAGTATAATCAGGTTGGTGAGGCTATTAACATGGCCATAAACGGATAAACCACTTTTTTTAATTCGTTTTTCTTTAGTTCATTGTGTTGGCTGGACTTTTGTCAAACCCCTGTTGACAATATGCTGCGTTACTCATTCATCCATGTCCTTCCTGAGACTAGAAGTGGTTTTCTGTTTGCACATTTTTTTTTGTTCCAAGTAATCAGCCAAATAATTTCCTTTGGGATATTGCACTTTGCAAAAGAGTCTGCATGCTAATAATTATGCCTAAGCATTACATGCAAGACCATAAAAATTTGTCTAGTTAGAAAAATGATGTTTAGTTACGTTAATAGTGGCTGAACGATTTGAAAACATGTAGAGAAATGGTGCTTTATAGCTTTTATCTACCATGCAGCTTTTTGTTGTGTTCTGTCATCAATGAAACTTTTCATTGTGGACATATCCATACCCCATTGCTTTAATTTATTTACATGTATTTTTTTGCAACTTGTACTCTGACATGGTGTTCTTATATTAGTGTTTCTTTCTTTCTCATGTCAAGTCTCTGATAGTGTAGAAGCTTGTACTTTATTGCAGTTTGAGTCTGAAGTAAATGGGGTATCAGAAACAATGAAGCAGTTGCTTCTCCAATTCCATTTAAATTTTCTTTGCATATGATGATTGTGATTGTTTTAGCTGCTTATAATTTTTTGCTTACTTTCTCTATTTTGTTTCAGTGTCAATCGCAGTTGAAAACCCTCTATGCTGAAGGAATTGAAGGATGTCATATGGAGTTCGCAGCTTACAACTTACTATGTGTTATATTGCACTCAAATAACCACAGAGATCTTGTATCATCAATGTCAAGGTTGGTGACATCTGCTGAATGAGAATTTTGGTTATACTGATGTTCTATGTATTGAATTGTCCTTTCGTTGCACACTTAGCTTTTTTATTGGTAACTGCATCAAATTTTAATTTCCACCTGCTGACTCTAGGATAATCAATGTAGATCAGTTTGATTCATTTATTATGGACTCAAAATGATTTTTCTATAATTTAAATGCTACTGTTTTGATTTTCCAGATTAACTGAGGGGGCGAAGAAGGATAAAGCTGTTAAACATGCTCTTGCTGTTCGTGCAGCTGTCACTTCGGGAAACTATGTTATGTTTTTCAGACTTTACAAGGAGGCTCCTAACTTGAACACCTGCCTTATGGGTGGGCATTAGTAACTCTCCTATTTTTTCAAAATTTCACATTGACAATTCATTATTGACAAGAAATTTTGCCCTCTTACAGATCTCTATGTTGAAAAGATGCGTTACAAGGCTGTGAGTTGCATGTCCCGGTCATATCGCCCTACAATACCTATTTCTTACATTGCACAGGTTTTGGGCTTCTCCAGAACAAGTGATGGAAATGATGAGAAGGACTCGGATGGGTCCGGATTAGTGGAGTGTGTGGAATGGATGAATACACATGGTGCTTGCCTTACCACAGATAACAGTGGAGAGATTCAGCTTGATACAAAGGTATCCTCGATCGAACCATAATATTTTCACAAAAACAAGTAACGTTTGCTTGGTGCCTAATTACAGCCATGGCACTGAGCTTTAGATGCTTCTTCTTTATTTCCCATCACTTGCCCAGTGAAAAAGAAACCTTAAATTTCTAAGGCATTCCCTTGGCATGTTTTTTTGGTCCATTTTATAATTTTTACTGTCTCTGGTTTGCACTTTGTACAAAAAGGACCGAACACAATAGAAGCTTATGGGTGCTTGGTTTATACATTTTTTTAGTTTCATAAGGACCAAATGTTGGATTCTTGATGTGCAGGCCTCATCCTCCAGTCTATACATGCCGGAACCTGAAGATGCTGTGGCCCATGGAGATGCTAATCTGGCTGTCAATGATTTTCTGACACGTACATCCTTGTAGCCAAGGTGATTGAAATTAATTACATAGACAGCATAGTAAGAAAACCATGGAAATATCTATGCTGCCCTCAACAAGCAGGGGCGGGGGCAGGGCTATTTTCTGGCCTGAGGAGTTTAGCTCAAGCTTGTGGAGGCTGCCTGTAACTTTAGAGAGGGTAGATCACAGATGTATAGAGTTGGAACACAAAATGAAATAGAGCACACAAATTCCCCTCGGAAATGATATGCCTAGGGTTGCTGAGGGCGCCGAACTGGCACTATAACTTGTGACTAGATTGTTTGTTTTTGTTAACAATGATTCATTCTTTCTCGGGGAAGACAAAACATGTTAAATATACTTGATGATGAAGGGAAATAAGAAACATGAATTTTGTTGTATTTTAAATGAATGAAAGTCAATGATTTTTTTTGGGCATTCACATGCAATGGTTTTTTGATTTGCTTCTTCTATAAGATGACCTCCTTATATTGCGCACGAGTTTAAGAGAATGCCACGTCAGTTTTAGGGAAGCCCTCTTCTACAATGCCTTTGATTGTCTTTGCGATGACATGATTTCCACTGCAACATAAACTATCCCTGTTACCTACTGATTGGACTGTGACGCATCCGGTAAAAAAATTCCCTTGCAAGATATTTCAGAAGAATCATTCTTAGATGTCTGAAACATGCTCTCTAGAGTCCTCGATTGGTTTAAAAGTATTGATTTGAATTTTAAATGGATTTTAATTACTAAAAACTGATCAGAGGGTCATTAGAATTGATATTAAAAATAATATTTCAAAAAAAAAAAAAACTCTCTTTCCAATTTTTTAATCAAAAGAGGCATTAGCCATCAAGGGAGAGTTGACGCCATTTTCTCCATTGTTCGTGATTGAAGCGATGTTTTTTCCACCAACAAGGCAACAACGAAGAAAATATAACCAAGATATTAGCTGGTCGAAGGTATGGACGCAACTCTTTGTTGTTTTTTGTTTGTTTGTTTTATTCACTGCAGTTTGTTAAGAAGCAATTCCAAATACCTTGTAAACTGGTGAAGAATTGCTTCTCCTACAAATGTTTATATGCTCTTCTTGTTTTTTTTTTCTAAGTCCAGATGGTTTGACCATCAAAATATTTCTCGTTGTAAACACAGATTGCCTGATGTTAAACACTAGCTAAACACAACCTCTGCTATGCAAAATTTAGCTAGTGTTTAACACTGTGAAATATTACCGTAAACAAACTTTGTTATTTTTTATTTTTAATTATGTTTGTAAAATTTAATTGTAATTCTAATTTTATTCCTAATTATATTTTATTTGATGTTATTGTGCGTTTAAGAAATAAAAAAAACTATAGTTTTTATCGGATGTATTACATACGTAATATAATTGTAGATAGTTTAATTGAACAATAAAAAATATTTTATATATAGTATTATTTATTTCATGATATAACAGCAATAGTTAAATTTACAATATTTAAATTCTAAACCATTTATATATATAACCTTGAAAAACAATTTTTTAACCAAATACATTAAATTACTTTTTATTTAACCTCAAATTTAACCACAGTTTTAACCAAACATGTATAAATACCAAACCAACTTTAACTAAAAATATTTTTTATAAAACAATTTTTTTAAATTATAACCATAAAAATTACCACACTACCAATTAATCTAAGTTGTTTTACTGATCACCTGGTGTTTGATTGATACTCAGGTTCTGACCTAATTCTACGTTATTAGGAATATCACTGGGAATAAAACAATGGACGCAGAAGCACCTAAGAAACCCGTCTCCATTATTATTAATAACTTGAAGGCCTTAAAATATGTCAAATGCTGGGTAATTTTTGCGGCATTTCTCCCGATCTTGCCAGCATGCATAGTTTTTTTTTTTTATTCCTGTTTTCATCCGATGAATCCGTAAACAGAGGAGATGCATTCCAGAAACGTATAGGTCCTACATTTTCCATCCAGAACGTCTAGCATTCCAAATGAAACACATTCAAAGAACAGAACACGCCAAGAAATTTTTATCTGATGAAAATGTCTAAAATTTATTTCCATCAAGTCATATTTTTTTTATAAAAAAATATAATTCATCTCCCTCATCCATGAATAAACAATGAAATAAAAAACCGGCGTAAACTAAACATGGCTTCAAAACAAACTAATATTACAGAAAAGAAAAGGTGTTAAAACATCATTTTTCTCTGCTAGCAATTTACTCATTCATTCCTCACTAGGAGCAGACTCAGGCCAGATGCTAACCTTCTCTTTCTCGTACTTAACATACAAAGCAGTCACCGCAGCTACAAAATAAATCTGAATCACCACAATTGCTGGAGTGTGATAATTAATTACACTTTTACCCGTTGCAAGCTCTACTAATAACAAAGCTGATAGCCCAAGAATTGCGATCCGCCCGTTTACCCTTTCACTGTACGGGCTAAACCCGAATTCCACTTTTAACCCATCAGAAACCGATTTCTTTAAAGGAACTGGAGGCAGGTACATTCCCGATCCTGACCCGGACCCAGATTTCCCTTTCTTTGCTTTCCGGAGCTCTGCTTTCTTGCCGGTCCCGCTTCTGTATCGGAGTCGGACCTGGGACAGGCGGCTCTCAAATTGGTCGTCGGATGCGGATCCGGGTTTCGACTCGGGCTCTTGGGTAGTGTCTCTTTTGTTGTCATCTGTGGTGGCGCGGGTGATGGAGGATTGTTTGGGCGCGTGAGGTTTGATTGGGAACGCGGCACGTGGATAAGGGAAATGGGTTGCTGATATGGTTGTTGTTGTGAGTTGCAGAGAAGGAGAGGATGGTAGCGCAGCCATTGATGAATTTATGGTAGAAGTGTTATCTCTTAGCTTGTGTTGTTTTGTTTGGATAAGTCTGTCGTTTTCTTTTCTGTGGCGGGAGTTGTTCGTTGGTGAATGGCGTAGTGAGAGTTGCGTGTTTGTACTTGGTTTATGGGTAGAGTTGTCGTCATGAAATTCTTTCTCGTGGTTATGTCATGGTCTTCCTACTCTCACAAATGTATTTAAATGGACTTACTAAGAGGTTTGATGCAATAGGTATTGGTCTTCTGGTCTTCGTACCATTTGCAAGGAGGATCGAGCCTACACATCTGTAGAGTATTCTTCTATACCTGCATCAATGTCAGGGTTGGAGAGCTGAGAGATTTCTGTGGCGTGAGGATTGTCGTAGATTTAGCACCAATCCTGAACTATTATAACATTTGAACAAGGAGAGTGGATGTGCAATGAATTAACCAAAGTGCCAAGCAGTTGTTGGTAATTGAGCCATCCTAGAACTTGTGACGGAAATTTGTTGTTGACAGCAATACTTTTTTTGAGCTGTATCCTTTTATTCAATTGAGAAATCATATACAAACAGCGATCCTTTAAGGCACTATATTACTTCTAATTGCCTTTATTGCAATCCAATCAGCAACACTCCTGCAGTTACTGACTACCTAACTGAAACTTTTAGCACAGCAGGCATGTCGAACTCTGAAGCAGAAGGGACCTATCTGCGATGATCAAGGCAACCTCCCAACTCAACAAATCGTAAGAATCCTTGACGCAGGGCTGCATCTGATCCAATTGTTGTGTTGACAAAATATATGCATCAGATTTGACACTAACCGGGAAACAATAGGGTTCTAATAACTGAAATTATAGAGCCACGCCAACCACCTCCGGCCTCTTGTTGAAGTTATTTGCCATGACACTACTGCCTACATATAGCCGTATGCTATAGAGATGTTAAGCAAAAAACAATGGTAGCAAAGAAGATCGATTTAAGTGAAACTTTGCCAATCACTCTTAAGATGTTATCATTACTTCAACTGATTTGAGTTTCATGAACCTCTCCGTCATGAGTTAGTCTCATTAAAGGATTCAAATAATATACATAACATATGACACTTACCATGGATTTTATAACTTGCGAGACCCATCTATAAGAAGTTTACAACTTCCAAGATTTTTAATTAATTTCTCTTCCTTAGGAACAAGCTATCAAAGTGAATACTAAAAGCCAGATTAACATCTCCAATGTAATTATATTATTTTCTGATATATAAAAAATATGTTTTTAATACAGGAGGACTCAAAAGGAGCAGAGAAGGAAGAAGTGAAAGAAAGGTAGGTAGGTGCTCATATCCCACATCGATAAAGCATAGGATACTGTTGAGAGCTGTGCCTATAAAACGAAATCGAAGCTAATGTTCTAAGCATACCTTTCTCGGCCTTTTGGCTAAGATCAAGTGTAGTATCTGTTCTTATCAGTTTAATATCTGATACGTGGGCCATAGGTCCACACGATATTAAATTAATTTTTTAAAGGGGAGGATCCATCACAGTGGCTTGCTACTGGGATTCTCAAGCGTCGCCCATGCGTTGCACTGCTGCAAGGGCCTGGCGCACCCTCCAATTTTATGTTGAAATTTATTATTTTTATTGAGAGCCGTTGTTTTCTGTTGAAAAGAGATTGTTAATGACACGATGGCATGTTTGCTTAAAGCTTGAAAAATTCGAAGTTGTCTGGAACCGTGAGATGACCGACCTTCTTTTCGAAGGAAAATTGAAGGCTTCGGCCCCGAGACATTGTTCAGCTCTGAATAATAAAGATACACATTGTTTGCGAGATAACTTTCGTCCCTGCTAGAACCACTGCAAGATAACTTCGACCAATTCATGGAAGAATTGAATTTCTAACAAACATGGAATTTGATCAAGTTATACTACCTTTTTTAGCGCGAATATCAAAGGATCCTAAAGGTTTGTCAGAGTTACAAGTGATTTTTTTTTTTTTATCGTTTGACCATTCTGAAGACTTCCCATAATTTTGCCTTTAAAGCAAAAGCTATCTAGGCAAATGCACGAGGTTAGATTGTATCTCCAAGCTAATCACATGCTCTTTCGATACAAGTCTTTTTACTGAAGGCGGAGTGAAGTGACCCGGGTGAGAATCGGTAGATAACCGCAGGAACGAGAAAATAGCAGCAAATCACTAGTCATGAACACAGCGGCAACGGAGGAAAGAAAAGCAATGCAATTAAGAGGTGCTCAGTCCCACATCGGGGAAACAAGAGGTAATATAGAGAGCCGCACGTCTAAATAGAAATTGAAGCGTTCGATAAGACAGGTCTTATCCTCTGTTGTGACCACGAATAGCTATGTCATTAAGTGTCTTTTAATTAAGTGTTCTTATTAGACTGCAACTAGGGTCGTATGCGTTACCGAAACTCGTATTCGAAGACAAGAAATTTAGAAAATAAATAGATTATTTGTTATTATATTTTTAATTTTTATAATCATTGTTAACAAATAAAATAAAATAAAATAAAAACTGCCAAGGCATGAAATGTACCGGCGATGGTTCTTAAAATTTCTCATGCCCGTATTTTGTTTTCTATCCACTCATCGTCTAATTAAAATGAAATAAAAATTCTATTAAAGTTTAGTAAATTATTAAACGAGACCTTGACTATGTAGCCCCATGTAACAAAGTTTTTACCCATACCCGTATCTTTAATATTCCTCACATATAATAAAATATTATTAAGTTAAAAGTCAACAGAGTTCTAAATAAGTTTTTTTTATTCACATCACACCTTATGTATTCATGTTATTAATATATTTTATATAAACAAACAAAATCTTATAAATAAAAGCGATTTAAAATTATTGTAATATAATATTTATTTTAGTTGGAGAAATATTTTAATTTATATGATACCACAAGACTTAAAATAAACTATTTAAATCACTCTTGAATTATACAATACCATATTGGAAATTTATTTTAACCATATCAAGACTCAGAATCAAGAAATAATTATATTACATTGAAATTCATCAACAAATTCAATTGCTTTCTATATTCATTTTTATAGGTTAATTTTTTACTTCTGACAAACACTGATAACACTACGGAAGATTTATTAAAAGCTCAACTTGTAAAATTCATATTCATTTATCTATTGTTAATTTAAAATCAAGTCGCATATAATTGTAAAAAAATAGTTAAAATAAAAAATGCGTGAAAATATAATATCAATTGAAGATATTTCTGTAATTAAGATTTTTATTAGTTATATATATTTAAAAATCTGAAAGATAATTCAACTCATGTACCTAATATTTACTCAAGTTAAACATTAATCAAATTAATTTAATTATGATTTTTAAAATTTATATAAAATTAAAATATATTTAATAAAAAAATCTAATTGATTAATTTATAAATAAGTTTAAATAATCTGTTAGAAATTGAAAAAAAAAATATATTACTAGTCGAATCACGTGTAAAAGAATAATAATTGATTTTAAAATGGTCGGGTCTAGGAGTCCCAAAATACAGTGGATGGGCCTAGAAAAAGGCTTGATGTTATTGTTTTGGGCTGCACATGTTTTAGCTTCCACGAGATTATTGGGAGTTTGGGCCAGTCTTCTAACTTAAGCAATTAACACAACATCTCTAACACCAAAAACTAGTTTGGGCCTAGCACAAGGTATATTGTCTACGAGTTAACAATAAAACATTTCGATCTGATTTATTGTATAGATGGGTTTTATGTGTTCTATCTAATAATGAATATAATAAATTTATTTGAAGTGCTTTTCTTTGTTTTATCTAATAAATAATATAAAATATAATTGCTATTAAATTTATTTGAAGTGATTTTATGTGTTTTATCTAATAAAGAAAAATAAAACAATGAATGAATGACCACTCTTTTATGTGCTCT
>Ga0325410_1008490_pt1 | contig 11125 bp, 5 predicted proteins | sample PopdelMetagenome_16_FD_206182 | JGI IMG/M metagenome (GOLD analysis project Ga0325410, IMG submission 206182) | Populus deltoides microbial communities from Bellville, Georgia, United States - Xylem-PdIQD-R3 | ecosystem: Host-associated > Plants > Phyllosphere > Stem > Wood/Secondary xylem...
TGAACATCTCAACAATTTGGGACCATAAAGCATAATTGGTACCATCGAGTTTGATACCAATCTGTGTTGCAGTAATATCATGCATTATTGTTGGAGTCTGTGTTTGATTCTGGTTTATGGCTTGAGTTATTCTTGCCATAAGGTCCATATTTGGTTGCTCTAGTTCTGTTGGTGCTCCTTCCATTCCTTCTATTCCCTCCATTATCGTATGTTGCTATTGGTTCTAGTAACTTTCGTTGTAGCAATAGATCAATTTAAGGATCTATGCTCTGATACCATGTTAATTTGAGTAGGGTTTCTGCAGAATTCAATTATATTTTCTTATTGCAGAAACAGGGGATTTATACATCACAATGTACAACCTTCCTAGTTGTATTTCGAAAGGAAACAATTACGATCCCATGACAATCGGGATTTACATAAATAGAAGATAAATGTGACTATTACAGCTATAATTTCCTGTTGTCTCTCGGTTTGTACAGCTCATGCCAACAGGAAGAATGTCAAAGGATTGCTCAAAACCTGTCAGAAGGTTGCCAGCCAGAGATAGATCCTGGAGGGTTATGGTACTCATGTTCATAAACCATTTGGGTATGTGTCCCACAAGTTCGTTATCTACAAGTTCTAAAAACTCCAGATGGTTCTGATCACGCAAGAAACTGGGAAATTCACCTAAATTACATCTACTTAAACGTCAAGAGTAGAAGTTTTGGGTGAGGAATGGTAGCATTGTGACTATAAAGCAGAGAGATATTGTTATACGATAACTGGAGTGAAACAAGGTTTCTGAACTTAAGAAGAAGGTTCAATTCCAAAGTACCACTAAAGAAATTATATGCTAGGTCAAGTTCTTCAAGATTTTGTAGCCTATAAATAGACTCAGGAATCGGACCGTGCATTTCGTTGACACCAAGGAATAGTGAGATTAATTGGGTATGGTTTCCTATCCAAGATGGAATTTGACCAGTTAATTTATTTCCATGAAGCCATAAGTCGGTGAGCTGAGTCAAGTTTCGAAGAGAGAATGGAATGTTACCATATGAATTGGATTTTGTCATGTCTACAAAAATGAGTTTGGTTAGATTACCAATCCAATCTATGGTACCAGATGTGAAATTGTTGTAAGAAAGCGACAGGTGAGTAGGTTGAAGAAGGTTGACAAAAGGAGGGATTTTCCCAGAGAAACTGTTATCAGAAAGGTCTAGAGAGTTCAGTATTTATTAGATATTTTAAGATGAAAAATAGTTGGAAATTAATAATCAACCCAAAATTTAAATTTCACAATTTTCCAACCACCAAATAATGGCCGAATTTTAAGCTGTCGTCTGCTACGCTTCGCCTCATTTTTTTTTTTAATAGAAATTACACAAGTTCAAAAAATTCCTAGAAAGAAGTAAAATAGTAAAAACCAAAATAAATGTCACCCCAAGACTCAAACCTGTTTCACTTGAAAGCAACTACATGTACTTCCAATCGTTAGGCTACACCTGTTATATAAACACCCTTTCATTACTAGTAAAAGAAAGATCGGTTTTGGCTAATTAGCTAAAAACAATCTGAATACAATTTCTCAGAAAGCAAGGCCACAGCACTCCAAAGAACATTATTGCTCATAAGCTGACAATGGTTCAATAACAACAGATATTCACTCCCAGATCATGTGCCGTGAGCACCATGATGCAAACATGGTGTTTCCCCTTGATAGGGCAAACAGCATTCACACTCTGCGTACACATGGCTATAAGGATGGATATCTGTAGATTCTGTACAGCTTAACAAGGCTAAGTTTCTGTAATAACAGAGCACCAAGGGCGCATATCTTATTGGATCTCTGACATTAATTCGAAGAAAACAAAGAACGAAGCTGGATTTAGAAGGTGGAACCATTCCACCCAAAGTGGGTGCCCTGCAAAATAAAGCACATATCAGTATCATTGACAGTGGCAACAAGAACCATACAAAATGGCTGCTAATGAGGAAACAATCTGAGAAATAAGTATAGGTTGAACCCTAAGGCACGTTTAATTTAACTTAATAACTATGCTCACAGTTTAAACGAAAAAAAAAAGGGATTAATTTACAGGATTTGATGCGGATATCAAGCATGCAAACATCATGCATATTCTTGGCTATGAAAGGCCTGAACAAACAGAAAGAAAGAATGCAATATGAAGAAAAATGTACATTGCAACTATCCACGTTCTCGATGACAATTAAGAGTTGAGATGGCTTGCCTGAGAATCATAGAATTTAAGGAAGAGCCGTGACTTGGGTACTGACAACTTCTTCTCCAGAATTGATGCAACTTCAGAGCTCAGAGTCTTGTTCACATCAGGGCTAAGGCCACCAATAGATACCAACTCCCCATAAGCTGCTGGCTCCTCAGTTCCTCCTAATGAGATTGGAATTGATCCCTTCAATACAATCATCACATACTGCAAGACAACAAACATAAATTAGTCAAGAACGCACATTCCATAGCTAGAATTCACCAAACAAATTAATAACTGACAAGAAAAAACTAAGAAAGCACAGAAAGGAGGTTGGAAGTCGAGGTGTAAAGAACATAATTCTTGTCCAATGTATTGATAAATGAGTAAAGAAATCACTGTAATGTAGCAAAATCTATTTCAATTTTCTAATGGTACAGGCCATAGTAAACAACATCACAACTCAGGCGAACATAACCATAGCTATCCATATCAGAATTGAATAATCCAGATCCCAGTGCTGTGGATTCTTCATCAAGTGGTGTTAAATTCATAAAAAAATAAATAAAAAACCAAACTTCTAAGATCCAACCAAGACATCAACCAAATTTTAAGTGATCAGTAACTAACAATCCTACCAGACAACACCTGCCAGACAAATTTTTCAGATCAAATATAAAACAACACTTACTTTCTCAGGTTTGCCGATAACCTTGGCAACTTCAGAGGTTGCTTCTGAGAGGATGGAGGAGGTGTCAACTCCATCAAGGCTGACGTTTGTGGAGATGATCAAAGCAGGCATCTTCACTCTCTATGTATATAAAAGTTTTTCTCTGTTTTTGATGTCTCTCTTTGCTATAATTGTTACAGCTGCCAATAAAATAAAGAGGGGAAAGCTTACCAAACTTCATTGTATCTTGGCTTTTCCGTATCCACCATTTATAAATGGCAAAGGAAAAGCTAGTTACCATACAGCCCTTAGTTGAGTGGCTGTATACTATTGTGAAAAAAAAAAATGGCTACGCTTTTTGGTCAATTTGATATTGCTGGGCGGGGACCACAGCATTCCCACCTTGTCCGAATAATTTTGAGTTCATCTCAATGTTAGAAAACAATAAAAGAAGAGAAAAAAAGAAAAATTCTCTTTTGATTTCACAATTCATGGACTTTTTGGCATCGGATTAACCGAGACTCTCAAGTTCCATGTGTTGAATTCATGAATTTAACTTTGAGGGTTAACCTCGTAGTTAAAAATTATGGTTTCTTATTTTATTTTTTTTATTAAATATATCATTTTAAAAATTAATTAAATTTATCTATATGTATTATATTGATATAGATATATATTTTTAAAATTAATCGAGAAAAATATATTTTTGATTAATATATAGATTATTCTGATAATATCTCTTACTATGAAATAAAAAGTTTATGAATTCAAGAATTCTTGATTCAATGGTATTATTGAATATATTTGATTGTTTGGCTTTAAATAAAAGTTTTGAGATTTATTTATTTAATTTTCAAGAGTTTAATCCAAATTGGCATTGGCTTTATATTCTTTTCAGGTGACATCATATATAGTCAATTTAAAAGAAAATTTGTATTTTGAAGTAGTAAATTTAGTGATTTTATCCGAGGGAGTGTCCTGCTATTGTATTAGTCAAATTTAAAAGATAAAAATGGTTATGAGATTTTATGGTATGACCACTATTTTTTTTTTTTGGTAATTATGTATATGGAATAATCTCTTTTCCAAATAAGTGAACTAATTTCTTCTGTCGGAGTCAATCAAGTATATATATATATGATATAAAATTAAATCCGATAGAAGAAATTAGTGTACTTATTTGGAAAAGAGATTATTCCATATATATATATATGTTGGTTTGGTTTTTGGTTTCTTGACATGGCTGGTTTTGGCTTTTTGGATTTAATGGTGGGATAAATGAGGTTGTGATGAGTGTTGAGTTTGTCTTTGTGCATTTCATGTTTCTATGATTTTTGTGCTTGGCTTGGATATATAGCAGCTAGTGTTGATTTTAGAGATGGTTTCTCATGGGATTTTTGTACTTGCTGTGTGTTTTGTCTTTAAGTTCATTTTCTTGAATTCTTAGTTTTTTCTATGAGGAATGCATGCTAATTGAATGATTTTGATTTTAAATTCATTGCTGGATGAATGAGGATATGATGAATATTGTGTTTGTACTCATGCATTTCATGTTTCTATTGTTTTTGTGCTTGGATTGGACATGCGGCTAGCCTTTGGATCTCTCTCTCTTTTTTTTTTCCTCTTAGTTTTGTTAGATGAATGCCTTTAACTAAGGGTTTTTTTTTTAATTTCTATTTTTACCTATAACGCATAAGATGTTTGGCGATGATTGACTTATGTATAAGAAAGCTTATTTTAATACTAACGATCTTGATTATGTTGTTTCTAATGTGGCTATTTCTTTGTTGTAGGAATTTGATCCGAAAATATTCTTAATGGTTCACAACCATTAAGAAGAATCAAACATCAAATAGATCTTGTAACCGGAGCTACAATCCCTAATTGACTAGCCTACCAAAGTAATCTTGAAGAGATGAAAGAACATCAAAGGTAAGTAGAAGAGTTGATGACATTGGTGTACATTCACGAGAGTATAAATCCATATGTTATTCTAGTTTTATTTGTGCACAATAAGGATGAAACTTGGATGATATGTGTTGATCGTTGTGCCATCAACAAAATAACACTAAAATATAGACATCTTATACATAGGCTTGATAATATGTTAGATGAGTTGCATAGATTTTGTATTTTCTTTAAAATAGATTTGAAAAGTGGATACTATCAGATTATGATGAAAGAAAGTGATCTACATTTAAAACTAAGTATGGTTTGTATGAATGATTAATCATTCCTTTTGGACTTACAAATGCACTTAGTATATTTATAAGATTGATAAATCATATGTTGCGTGCATTCATAAGTAAATTCATAGTTATGTATTTTGATGATATCTAGATCTATAGTAAGAGCTTGAATGAACATATTGATCATTTGCTTAATGTACTTGATGTGTTGCATAAAGTACAATTATAAGCTAGTCTTCAGAAGTGTAACTTTTACATTGAGAAAATTATGTTTTTCGGATATGTTGTAACTACATAGGGTATTAAGATGGATGAGAAGAAGGTTAAGGCCATCCGGGATTGGTCAACACTTAAATATGTGAAAAAGTAAATGTTTTGTTAAGGACTTTAACACGTTAGCCACGTTATTAACTGAAATTGTGAAAAAGTCTATTGTTTTTAAATGTGATGATAAACATAAAGATGCTTTTAAATTGTTAAATTAAAGATTATATTCTGCACCTGTTTTACTTTTACCTGACTTTACAAAAGCTTTTGAGATTGAGTATATATGATGCGTTAAGTATAGGTATTGAAGTCATTTTAATGTAGGATAAAATGCCTATTGTCTATTTTCATGAAAATCTAAATGGAGCAACCTTGAACTACTCCATATATGACAAAGAGCTTTATGTATTGGTGAGGACATTAGAGACGTGGCAACACTACCTTTGGCCCAAGGAATTCGTCATTCATTCTAATAATGAGTCCTTGAAACACTTGAAGGGACAAAATAAGTTGAATTAGTGACATGCCAAATAGGTGGAGTTTATTGAGAACTTTCTGTATGTGATAAAATACAAACAAGACAAAGAAAACATTGTGGGTGACGCGCTATCGTGAATGTATGTTCTTTCATCTACTTTGATTATATACTAGGATGCTAGGATTTTATATGTAAAGAGATTTTGCTAATGTTTTTAATGCATGTAAGAATCCAGCTTTTGGCAAATTTTATAGACTTGATGGATATTTGCTCAAAGAAAATCATTTATGTGTGCATTGAGTTCTATACATGAATTACTTATACGTAAAGTACATGACAATGGTTTAACGAGAGAATTTTGGTGTTGCTAAGACTTTGGATGTGTTGTATGAATATTTTTATTGGCCTAAAATGAAAATGAATGTGCAACACATATGTGATAAATGCATTACATGTAGGAAAACAAAGTCTAACCATATAGTTTGTACACTCCTTTGCTTGTTCCTAAGGAATCTTGGGTAGACATTTCTATGGACTTCGTATTAGGTTTGCATAGGTCGAAAAAGGATAGGGATTCCATATTTGTAATTGTTGATAAGTTTTTGAACATAACACGTTTCATAGCATGTCATAAAATCGATGATACAACTAAAATAGTTGATTTGTTATTTAGAGAGATAGTACAACTCCATGAGGTTTTTGTTGGGGATTTCTCCCCTTGCAGATCGGTGGTGTTCTGATCATTACCCAAAGGAGGCTAAGCAATCTGACACAATATTTAACGTGGTTCGGCAAATCACCTACATCCACGTGAGTAGTCTATATTATTAGAGATAGAGAAAGAATACAACACATGGAGGAGGATCACATCCACTCAACTCCCATCTCATTGCTGCATAGGGCAGCTGCTGCATAGGGCAGCAGGGCTGCTGGTGGCAGCCCTTCTTTCTTTCCCTCTTCTTCTCTCTTTTGTTCTTGCTCTCTCTCTCACTCTCATTTTGTGCTGCACTCTTAGTGTCTATTTATAGACTTTAATGACAGCTCCTCTTGCTCCTTTGTCAACAATGGTGGCTACTCTTTGTTAATGGTTGGTGCAGCTTCTTTTGACATTAGCAGTTGCCACCAACAACCCACCATTGTAGCCTCCTTCTTTGACAATGTCAATAGGTTGCAAATGCTGCACCAGCAGCCTTCTTTAACTCTAACAAGTTGGTCTTCTTTCTTTGACAATGGCAACCATCTTCTTCTAGAGGATGGGCTGCAGATGCTGCCATATAAGATGACAATATTCCAACAATCACCCCCTTTGCCATTTATGTGGGCAATTGTCTTCTTGTTTCTCCAGCACATGCTTGCATCCTACAGCTCTTCCAAGCTTACCATTCTGAGAGCATCTTTGGCCAAGTTTACTGGTACTCGCCAAACCTTTCAATCACCAGAGTCACCAAAGCACATATTTTCTCACACAAAAGGATCACTACAACCAGATGGTCTGTCACATCACATCTAAAGAGTGTTAATGCTTGTCTGGGACACACAACATTCCCCTTCAAGCTTATCATGCATGCTCGTTCTGGAATGATTTATCAAGCCTCACATCAAGGCTTATAACACCCCCTCAAATGGAAATATCTATTTCCGAGTGTGACAGTCATTATCTGAGTATTTTAATGTGATCACGAGCTCACCTATAACAACCCCAATTTTTCTACAATTTTTTTTGCAATATATTGGAAATTTTCAGGTAATTGTTTTTTTGATATACAGGTTCCACCAAAATTTCTACCAAAATTTCGGCAGAGTCTCCCCTATACTAGTAAGTCCCAAGTTAACGACATATACCCTGTTTACACTTCTAATATCTCACATCTCATAACTCAAAATCACAACCCAATCATCTTGGGTCTCAACCCAACTCATTATCATCAACACAACACATTTTATTCAATAACATCATATAATGTAGTTCAAATGAAAGATTCAATTTCAACTATAAACATGCATGGTCAAATAGGTACTAAGAGTTTCAACTATTAGATTAAAGATATACATTCAAATTTACGGATTAATATTACATCTCAAGTTTTAGGAGATAAGTCTTTTAATTTACAAATAATTTACATGGTCAAAAGCCAAAGATAACTAAACTAGTATTACCCTTGACGTGACCCTGATGGACCTGAAAATAGAAATTAACTTGTACACATAAATATAAAAGATAGTAACAGGCAATAACAATGGCAGACAATAATCTCTACGGAATTTCTTTTGATATATAAAATTAGACATAAACCTCTTTTACAACATATATTTTCCATCTATTACCAATATCCATTTAATATCCTATCTCATTTGCCAAGAATAATTCCATCTTGGAAATCTCAACACAACTCAACGGTTTGCGAATACCATCTCCTTATAAATAAATTCTCACTTGATACCAAGATATTCCTCTCTTGGTATCATTAGCTTATCTCATTCTTTTGGAATAATTAATCAATATTTTTCCTTTTCTGAATCTGTTGCTAGAAGGTAATCGCCGAAACTAATAAATCTCATTAGTATCATTAGTCTTCTAATATTGGGCTAGACTAATCAATTTAAGAAATATTGGCACCGATGAAACCTCATCGATACCATTAGCAATCCAAACCTGGATAGCTAATCAATGCCATTTGATTCTTCCATTCGTACCGAACCCCTTTCATTTTTCTTATTAACATCATATGCATTGTAACCACGGTTGCCAAGTATCATTTGCACACAATTTTAGTTATCGACACTACGATCACTAAGTATCCTTCACATAACCTTGGTCACCCTCATCACAGTGCCTAGTATCAATTTATGCCCTTAGCCACCATCATTATGGTGTTAAGTATCATTGTAATGTATCCTTAGCCACCAACACCATGGTAACCAATTATCTATCACTTCCCCTTCAATCTCCAAATCATTGTGTCTACCTAATAACCACATTAATTAATTTACTCAATATTTTAGTCATATATTAATTATTTTACTCATAACATTTAGAATTTACTACTTCTAACTTCAATAAATTAATTCACATAATCTTTTCAAAACTTACCTATCCAGCTAACTCATCTCGATTGCCAATAATTTTGGTAATTTCATATAATTACCCATACATTTGGTTAACCTTCCTTGGTTACCAGTCCATCTGGTAATTCCATACGAATTACCCAGCCTCCAGCTAACTTTTTTTGTTAGTCAATCAATCCTGTAATTCCATACGAATTACCCCATATCCAGTTAACTTCCTTGTTAACCAATAAACCCGGTAATTCTCTTAATTACCCAAGAAATCTGGCTAACCCATCTTGGTTGCCAAAGTCAATCCGGTAATTCCATACGAATTACCCAACATCCAGCTAACCTCTTTTGTTAGCCAACCAATCCGGTAATTCCATATGAATTACTCCATATCCAGTTAACTTCATTGTTAACCAATAAACCCGGTAATTCTCTTAATTACCCAAGAAATATGGCTAAACCATCTTGGTTGCCACAATCAATCTGGTAATTCCATACGAATTACCCCATATCCAGTTAACTTCCTTGTTAACTAATAAACCCGGTAATTCTCTTAATTACCTAAGAAATCTGGCTAACCCATCTTGGTTGCCACAATCAATCCGGTAATTCCATACGAATTACCCAGCACCGGCTAACCTTTTTTGTTAGCCAAATAATTTTGGTAATTTCTCTTAAATTACCAATAATTCTCATTTGTAATAATCACTCAAGTTATTCATTTGTTTCATTCTTTTAACATCAATTAAACACACAACACATATATTTAAGAAAAACTAATAATTACAAAATAAGATGATGAATCACCTACCTAGAATAGGTGCACGTGCTGCCATTCCATGCAATTATCTAGTCCCCACAACTTCCTCTGTACCACTAGGGATTCAATTTTTATCAACAATACAACCAACATCACATTTTCATTTAATTCTCATTCAACTAGTATTCTCAAACCAATCACAAGAAATTTTCTTTAAGATCTCATACTCTTACTCATTTTCATGTTTATATTCATTCTTATAATTTTGTTATCAAAATCATCACTCAACAACAATTCCAAGCAAAGATTAAAAATTGTCTAATTCCGATCAATTTAGCTTAACCAACGTAGAACACTATCTAGGCTCCGTTTGTTTGCAGGAAAGTTGTTTCCTTTTAGAAAGTGAATTCCGGGGAAAGTGAATTCCGGAAAAGTGAATTCCGATGTTTGGTAGTGTTATGGAAAATGAACTGGAAAACACTTTCCTGTGTTTGGTTATGTTATGGAAAAGAAACTGGAAAATAATTTATTAATGAATTAATTTTTTTTTCAAGTTTATCTAATATATATAAAATATTTAATATAAAAATTTATTCAATTACAATAAAAGAATGAAATCTAAAAAGTATAATGATGAATTTTTTTTCTTATAATATATATTCATACATAGCTTATTTTATAAAATATAACTATGTATGTCATATCATATTATATAGAAATAAGCTTGTGAAATATTTTTTAAGTAAAACCTATTACTATATTTTTTTCAATTTTAAAAGCTTAAAATAAGTTTTTTTTTCATATGAAGAAAGCCAAATTAGTTTATGGTAAGAGTTATATATTTGGGGTTTTTTTTTTGATATGAAGTTTTTTTAAAAAGATAAATAGATTCAAAAAATATTTTGAAGGGTTTTTTTGATAAATATTTTTTTTTATGAGTAAAGGCAATTATCCCTTTAATATATATCGAATAAGCATCAAGAAATAAATATAAATATCTAACATCAAACAAAATCATGCATAAATATTAAGTTTCGATGTCATATACATACATATTAGTTCAAATTACAAACATAAATATGCTAGACCGAATTAAACAAGTAAACATACTTGTCAAATAACAAACATAGTCTGAACCCAAATTTTAAACATAGTCAAACCATCTTAGCAAGCAGGCCTGTAGTAGTGTTGGTTCACAAAATTCTAAACCTAAATTTTCCTCAAATTAGCATTTTTTGCCATAAATGCTTTTGCCAACATTTCATTTTGGACCAAATGATCAAATGCCTCCGCAAGAGTGATCTCATCAAAGCCTTCAATTTTCATGACTTCCGCATACAACGCATTAACATCAAGTTGATTTTTGTTGAGGCTTTGAATTGCAAGTGCTACATCTCCAATCTGTTTAGACAACTTTTCAACACCATCATCTTCATACATGCGATTTCTCTTCCTATGTTGCCTCTTTTGCGTACTAGAGGAAGATGTCTCTTT
>Ga0325410_1008495_pt1 | contig 11121 bp, 5 predicted proteins | sample PopdelMetagenome_16_FD_206182 | JGI IMG/M metagenome (GOLD analysis project Ga0325410, IMG submission 206182) | Populus deltoides microbial communities from Bellville, Georgia, United States - Xylem-PdIQD-R3 | ecosystem: Host-associated > Plants > Phyllosphere > Stem > Wood/Secondary xylem...
TAGTGCAGACCAATAATCTATCCATAGCAGGAAATATGATGACCTTCTAGAGCAGTCATTTTACATGGTTGGCAGTATTGAAAAGGTTATTGCCAAGGCTAAAATGATTTCCAAGGAATTCGATGTTGCTTAAACATACCACCTTTTTCTCCTTTTGTTCCTTAAACTGATAATTACAAAAATCAATAATTAAGTTGGTGTTAATGAAGTCAGCAACAAGATGTTCATTTTTTCATATAAAATGTATTAAGATTTGCAATTTTTGTTTTAATTTTATTACAGGGTGTGGAAGAGGAATAGCCGTCAAGCCTCTTTTTCATATTGCTTAAATAAAGGTGAAACAAAGAGAAGTGGACTTGTAAATTTTTTCTTTAAATATTCAGGACATCAAACATCAATTATCCCTTGAAAATCAAAAGGAGTGCTGTTATGTTTTATGATTTAAGGAAGTTCTTGAGACGGTAATGGAAGGGGAAATAAAGATTTTTTTATAGAAGTAACGAAGATGCACTACCAAAAAATTAGCAAATACAAAAAAAACAACGATGGAAATTTTTCATTGGTAGATTACAATGAGCTTTACTGACAAACTATTCCCTTGTTGTATTCATTAATAAACACCAAACAAAATATTTTGTTGGCATATACCAAGAAAATTACAGTGGGAAAAGAAAGAATTAAAAAAAAAACTAAAAAGTACAATGACATTTTACTTTTACAGACAAAATTAGCTACAGGTTAATTTCATCGGTGAATTATATTTATAATATTTAATTTATGACCTAGTGAGCGACCTTCCTCTCCCCCTCCTTTATTTTGTTCTTCCTCTTCCATTTTGCTTTGCAACAAACAACAAACCCCCCCTCATTTTATCACAAATCAACCTTCCATTACAAATCTAGCCACCCTAACACCCAGTTTGTCAGCATTTATGTTATGATTTAAATTTTATTGAGGATTCTTCGCATCAAGTAAGCAAAACTACCTATTTTTTATTTGAATTAAATTTTAAAATGTTAATTTTTATTGCATAATTTTATAGTATATATATATATTTTTTGTGTTTACTTGTTTTTATAGCTTTTTTCCATAGAAATTTGTTCTATAAATATATGGTTTGTACATGTTAGGGTTTGTTTGAGATTTTGTAAAATTATATTTGTTTGTAAATTGATGAAATTTATTTTAAAAGTGTGATTGAAGTATTTTGTGATAAAATGAATAATGACTTATTTAAATGGGTCATTTTATATTTTGTTAATTTTGTTGTTGAGTTGAAATTTTTGTTAAATATATAGAAATTTGAATTTATGTAGATAATTGATAATGAATTAAGAGTACTATTAAAATAGATTGAATAAGTTTGAGTTAAACCAATGTTTGTAAACTTATTTAGTTTACGTAATTAATTAATACATGTTGTCATCAATATTTTATATAGGTTTGATATAAGTAATGAATGATCTTTCATGGATGTATCAAGATTCACCTAAAGGGTTGCATAAGATGGATTACTGTAATGGGGTTTAAGGTTTTAATAATTATGCACTATTTAATCCAATAAATATTAGTGGAGGCAATATTAGATATCCATGTAAGAGGTGTAAAAATAAAAAAGTTTATCGATCCAGACTTTGTAACGATGCATCTTCTACAGAAAAGGTTCATGGAAAAACATCTATGTTAGTTTGCATACGGAGAACCTTATATTTCTCACGAGACCATGGTAAAAAGGATGGTTGGGTCAACTTTTAGTTCTAGGAATGTGCATGGAGTTGTAGATGACAATAGTAATCCTTATAAGAATATGGTTATGGATGCAATGAGAATGAATAAAGGTTATGCATGTTTGTAATATCCCACATCGGCTGGTGAGGGTTTGATGGCTAGCCTTATTAATAGTGCTGGTTGTTAACATGTTGTACGCGTTTTGAGATGTCAGGCTCAGAAGTGGGCTCGCGTCACCAATAAAACCGTGAGCGTGGTAAAGCTCAAAGCGAATAATATACGACATGTTGGGCCCGGCTGTTACATTTGGTAACAAAGCCGACCTCACTAGCTGTCTGGTTGTGCCGACAGGGTCGTCGGGCTACTTAAAAAGGGTAGATTGTAATATCCCACATCAGCGAGTGAGGGTTTGGTAGCCAGCCTTATTAGTAGTGCTGGTTGCTAACATGTTGTACGCGTTTTGGAACGTCAAGCTCAAAAGTGGGCTCGCGTCACCAAGAACAAAACCGTGAGGGCGGTAAGGCCCAAAGCGGACAATATACGACATGTTGGGCCGGGCTGTTATAATATTGATGTCCAATCGTAGATGAAAAACTTAATATAGGCGCAACTAGGTTTTTGGATCCTTTGCAAGATTCTGACAAACCATTATGAGATGGGTGCACAAATCATAGTAAATTATTGGCAATTGTACAGATGTTCACCATCAAGTCAGACCATGGGTTGAGTGAGGCCAATTATAACAGAATTTTCTAATTGGTGAGAGGCATTTTGCTTGAAAAGAATAGGCCAAAAGAGAACTTCTATACTGCTAAATCCATGATGAAACCAATCGGCCAAAAATACCAGAAAATTGACATGTGTCTAAACTTCTGCGTGTTGTACTTTTTTAAAAATGTAAAATTGACCGAGTGTAGAACATATGTGCATGCTCGTTATAAATCCAGAACTAGTAGGGGAAGGACTCTTATCACACATAGAAAACTTAGATACTTTCTAATCACACCCAGATTACAAATGTTATTCATATCACCATATACTATTGAGTACATAACATGACATCATTCATATGATGCAGTGAATGAGTGATGGTGCACCATTCCAATGGTGAAGCCTATAAATATTTTAATAGGGTGCATCCTTAGTTTTTAGTGGAATTAAAGAGCATGTGTCTTGTGTTATATACAAACAAATTCAATCCATTTAGGTAATTTATTGCTCTTTATTCTTGTTATCTGGTGATACTCACAATTTATAACCTGTCACTTAGGATGTGTATAAGGCTGGAGTTCATGCTTTTACCTATGGTTATACTCGTTCCTAATAGTCCGGGTAGGAATATAGATGTTTTTCTACAACCGTTGATTGATGAGTTGAAATATTTATGGTCATTCAAGGCTTTAACTTATGATGTATCAAGGAAATACAATTTTCAGATAAAGGCAACTTTGATATGGACTATCAATGATTTTTCCTGTATATGGAATGATTTTTTGTTGGAGCATTTATAGATATACTATCATGTCCATATTGTATAGAAAATAACAAGGCTTTCATAATAATATATGGTGGCAAAACATCTTATTTTATTGCTACTGACGGTTCTTATAAACGGATCACAAGTACAAAAAGAACAAAAAAGACTTCTTTATTGGTAGAGTTGAAATGAATGTTGCACCGCTGTTACCATTGGATGAATAATTATATGATGTGCTGCCGTAGAACGATAACATTGTGTTTGGTTTTCAATCTGGTAAGTAGAGGTTTCTTGATTTTGGTTTAACTCATAATTGGATAAAGTGAAGTATTTTCTATGACCTTTCTTATTAGAAGACCAATTTTCTCCATCATAACATTGATGTCATACACATTGTAAAAAACATTTTTGAAAACATTTTTAACATGGTTATGGATGTGAAAAGAAAAACAAAGGGCAACATCAAAACCAGAATAAACATATATTTGTTTTGTCACCATAAAAATATGGAATGTGTTTATGATGGGTCACTGGTCGCAAAGCACAAAGCCAGTTTTGCCTTAGACAGGAATGCATAGTTGCTTGTTTACCAATGGCTTAAGAGTTTGTATTTTTCTTATAGACATGCTTCAAATATATCAAGGTTGGTGAATTTGAAGAATTGTAGATTATATGAAATGAAGAGTTATGATTGTCACGTGTTTATGCAAACACTCATTCCTTAACTTACCAAGATTTATTACCAAATGGGATATGAGATGCACTCATGAAGATCAGTCACTTTCTTAAAGATAAATGCTCTAACAAGTTGCAGATACAACACATAAAGAGGCTTGAAACAAATATTGTCCAGAAAATCTGCAAACTTGAGATGATATTCATTCCATTGTTTTTCAACTCAATGAAGCATCTACCCATACATCTATTGTTTAAGGCAAAAGTTGGAGATTTGATATAATATAATTGGATGTATCCATTCAAGAGGTTAGTGATTACACATGCATCATAATTAAACTTCTATTTTTTTTGTTAATTCAAAATATTCATTTAATTCCATACAAGTACTTGTTCAATCTTAAGAGAAAAGTAAAAAAACAAGGCGCTTGTCGAGATTTCGATATGAGAGGCTTATATTGTTTAAAAGATCTTAATATTTATCTCATACTATTTCAAGCCTAGCTTGAAGAAATAAATCAACCATGTTTCAAGGCATGAAAACAATGGGGAATTGTACTATAAAATTTAGTTAGGGGAAGATGTTTGACAGAAATAAAATTCAAACAAGCACATAATTATGTGTTATTCAACTGCAATGAACTAAGACTTTTTATTTAGCAAGTATCATACTTAAACATATCATTACTTTCAAAAAACTTATCTCTTATACTATCATAAACTAATAGATTGTTTAACTTCTTATAGGCAACATCATCAATTTTTATTGTCCTAAAATTCACAATTAACTGAATCTCAAATCTTTTGATTATAAAATGAACAATTTTCCACATGATTCAAAACACATGTAAGGATTATTTAATTATTCTTATCTCTTAGGATACTCAATTTTATTACACATTTATTGTTAAATATTAATGGTTGCAATTCATGTATCATCAGGTTTATTAATTAGAAGGGAATGCTTTGAATTTACTAAGTCTGAGTCTTGAAAGAAAAATGAGGTGATATAACAGGTATTTCATCAATGGTTATGTGTTTCATACTGAAAAGTGTAGTTAGGGTAGAAAGATATATAACAGTGGAGTTTGTGTTAAGTGATCAACTTCTAATGAGTTTTAAGTTAACTATTATTAGAAGTTAAAAGATGTCATTAAATTGCAATATTATAGCCAGCAGAATAAAGTCTTTTTATTCAAATGGTATTGGTATGATACCACTAATAGAGAAATCATAGTAGATCTTCATCATAGTTTGGTCAAAATTAATAGAAGTGCTATACTCTACAATATCGACGATGTCTTTGTTTTCTCCAAGCAATGCCAGTAAGTTTATAACACATATACTTATTCTTTTAGAAAGGATCATTCAAGAGTTGATTGATTATCCGTAGTGAAAACAAAACTCAAGGGTCGTGTCCAAGTTGTTCAGGATGGCGTTGATGAATTAATTATGAGAGATGATAACTTTCAACTTGATGAGTTTGTTGATCCATATCGAGTTGCTTCATCTAATGACTTGGAAGAAAATTCAAAATTTTTGTGTCAATACTTCTGATTAATTTGAACAACACAAAAGTGTAATGCCATAAATTATAATATAATATTTCTGGAAGAAATTAACTTTAATATAATGATAATTATGTTAATGTATTATTAAATGAAAAGGAAACATTAATTTTAAATGATTTTAATATTATACATAGAACTATTATTATTGTGTTATATGTGTTGTTGTGATTTTAAGTAGTTGTAGGATGGATAGATAAGGAATACATATACAATTTTGCAATAAAAACTGTTGTACACCAATGAAAATACCGACAGACTATAAAATACCAATAGCTACACCGACATATTAAGTTTGTCGATATATTCTAGAGAGAATTGCAATTATTCCCTTCTCCCTGGCATTGTTCATTATGTTCAATACAAAGGGTATCATTGACGAAGTAAGTTCATCGATATATTCTAGAGAACATGAGAACTTTTCACTTCTCAATTGCACTATTAATGTTGTCCATTACATACATGTTCATCAACTGTTAATGTCCATTGATATTTCCTTCAGAGCTTTGAAACCGCTCACTTCTCAATTGTATTGTTCATGGTATCCATTAAATACAGGATCACCGACGGTTAATGTTCGTCGATATTTTCCTAATAGCTTTGAATCTGTTTACTTCTCAATTGCATTATTAATTATTGTTTTTTTTTCAGACGACATCACTAATGAACTGAAAAATCATCAGTAATAAGGGGGGTTTTGAAAAATTTTTATTCAATTGAATTTTTCAATTAGATGTTATAGATAAAAACACTAACGAAAATATTTAAATATTAATATTTAATTTTCTGACGGGAAAGTCGTTGATAATATTTGGCGGGTTTTTAAAAAAAATTATTTAAATTGAAAATTTCAATTAGACATTACAAAAGAAAAAACCAACAAAAAATTAAAAATATTAACATTTAATTTTTTGACAGGAAAGTCGTCGGTAATATTTGGTAGTATTTGTGTTCAATACATATGGCATCACCGATTGATTGTGACTGTCTATATATTCCAAAGAACATTGAAAATGTTCATGTCTCCCTGACATTGTTCATTGTGTTCCATTTATATGGTATCACCGATAGCTTTCATCTGTCGGTATATTCCAGTTAGAATGGAACTATTTACTTCTTAATGTCATTGTTAATTATTGTTCATTATAGACGTATTCATCGACAGACTGAAATTTCATTAGAGATATTTGGGGGGGGGCTTCTGCAAAGTTTTTATAAAATTTAGAATTTCAATTAAATGTTACATATGAAAACACCAAAGAAAATATTAAAATATTAATATTTAATTGTCCATCAATAAAACTGTTGGTAAAAACCCTAAAATTAAAAGACTAGAATCTCTAAAATTATATTAAATGAGTTTCTCTCTTTTTCTCTCTTCTTCTACCCACAGTCCATCAATGTTTCTCTCTCTTTCTCTTCTCTCTCTCCTTCTCCCCTTCTTAAGTCTTTTTATTCTCTTCATATTTTTCCCTTTATTTTTTTTTGGTAATGAATGTATCTCTCCTATTTTTTTTCTTATTTGTTTTCTCTTATTAGCCAAAATTCACAACGAAAATAAGGTAAGAAATTTTATTTTTTCTTGTGCTTATTTGCATTGTATTTAAAAAAAATAAAATTTTTCTATTCTCGTTAATTATATGAATGTTGTTGTGGAGGTTTTTTTTTCATATGAGAACAATTTTGTTGAATTTTTTTTTTCAATTTTGTTGTTTAATTTCAATTAAATATATAGGATTAATTTTAATTATTATTTTAGATTTTTGTAAATTAGGGTTTAGTTTGTTAAATATATTGTTTAATTTAGTGATTAATTTTGTTTTTGTATAATTTATGGTTTAGGGTTTTAAGTTGTTGAAAATTAGGAGTTAATCTAGATAATTTGAGTTATTGTAAATTAAAGGTTTATGAGAATTTTGTTTTATATGTCAAATTGGGTTGGTTTTGATGTTTTGAATAGTGTAGAAATGTATGAGTTGTGTATGAATGTTGAAATGTGGAATTATGAAAGGTAAGTTAATAATATTATGGAAGAGCAAAAACAAGACACTTTTACTATTTAATTTGAAAAATTAACCAAATTGTTGTACATCGATGGAAATACCGAAAAATTCTAATTTTGTTTTTGAAATAATACAAGAACTAGGTTGAGTACAAGTTGAGTGAAGTTTTTAGTCAATGACAAGGAAACAAATTGAATAAAATCAACTAGTTTGTGACAACTGAATTTAAATTGTTATATATTTGTTGGTTTAAAAATTTTGAGTAGTCTCTCATATAAAGGAGGTGTTGCCGAATGTTTTTTAAAATATGAATGGTTTACAGTATCTTAATCATTTAATTTATGTAGATGCCTAGAAAAAAGTCATTAGCACGTTGTATGGATAGAATTGTTGGTAGTTATTCTAGCAGTGCTTCTAATGACTATGTGTCGTTAGGTGTTGACCATGAATAGGCACTTGAGACACAGACAAACACTCTCAACATGGGCTTGTTGAGTGTGATGCCACCATGTCAAAGGGAGGCCCCTTTGTTGTAGAATCCATTTACCTAAAAGTACCAATCTCAGTGGAAGAATGAATTTTTAATGTAAGTTTGTTTTTCCTTCACATCGACATATTAATAATTTTTAAAAAATTAATTTCAATTAACGAATGCAATTTTAGGTTTACAAATATTGAGGCTGCCAGAACCATAACATCGATGGTTAAATCATCGATGAAATCTCATTGTTTCAATGGAGTCAGGTTTCTAAACATTTTGAATGGAAACCTATGATTGATGCATGTTTGGAAAGGTTTAAAGTTAGTATTAGCTTAATTTTTTTTTATTATGTTAATTTGGTTAGTTTATTAATATTAATGAAAATTTTATTTTATAAGTTTTAATTGCAAAGAAAAATTTGAATGGGATAAAGCTAACAACGTTATTGCAAAGAGGGTTTTAGAGAATTACGTTGCAACTATATAAGATTGAAATCAAAATAATTTTTTTTAATATTTTATTCATTTTTATTTTTATTTACTAACAAATAATTCATTTGTATCATATAAGTTGTGTGATTTTTGATATGAAACTCAAAAGAAAGCCAAAGAATATATGAAAGAAAAGGAGCTTCCAGGTTGGAAAGATGTAGTGGTTTGAAAGGATTTCAAACTACTGTTTGTCTTGAAGGCTATATGGGTGGAATATATTTAGCACATGATGTCCAAGCATTTCGTTTGACACTTACGATTCGGAACAGAGAATCAAAACCAGCTTGTTCATGGTTTCGTTACCACGCACATCAGTGGTTCTGTTTAGTTCGTTTCGCATGCAAATTGGATGATAAGATTCTTTTTTTTTACATCCATTTTTTATTCTTTTATAAATATATTTAACTAACAACATTTTTCTCTTACAAGCTACAGTTATTGGATGCATAGCTCGATGGAGTTTTTTTTTTATGGAAACGCACATGTGAAGTGATGACCGTTAAAAAGGGGTGCGACAGCTCGTCGATAACCAAGCTCAGCACTTTGTGGTATATCGATTTTCAACTATTTGTTTTTTGAAGTTATTATTTTTTTTGAATTTCTTGACATTTTTTCAAGGTACATATAACACCCGGTTGAAGGAAAGACATGTGGACGATCCTTCGACCGATTCGGATCTCGATCTGAATTCATGGTTAGAGGCAAGATCGTCTAGTAATATAAATTGGGTGTACGGTCTCTCTAACACTATGACCAAGGACTTGTGGATGACCTACAATGTTTCAATCGTTTAATGCTCGCAATCAATTCCGAACACTTAAACTCTAGAGTTTAAGGCTATTTTAGATCTACGAGTACAAGCTCAAATGACCCATCTTATTGCTGTTTATGCACGACTCAATGATGAGACAACTGAACTTTGCTAATTGGTAATGGAGATGAAATCGCAAATGGGTGATACATGTTTTACCTCTTATTTGCTCCATGGTCCGTACAAAAACCCGCTTCCTCCTCCTCCTCCAACGCTTCCATTCTAGATCAATTGTATTTAAACTTATAAATGTTTAAATTTGTAATAAATATTTGATTTTTATGTTAATTTATTTTATTTTAATTATTTTCTACTTTTGTTTAATAGATTTTTCTTTTAAAAAATATTTTTAAATTATTACTGATGGTGTTACCCACGGATTAAGTCCGTCGGTATATTTCAAGGAATTGGAAAAACATTATTGCAATATTCATTGCCACTGTTTAATCATTGATGAAATTGCATCTGGTCTTTTAGTCGGTTATATATCAAATTCACCAAGAGAAATACTGATGGTGAAAAAAGACCACTGATGAAATAACATACGGTTTTTTCTATCAGCAATATATCATATTCATCGATGGAAATACTGACAGAATGAAGCGGGTAAATTTTTTTTGCATGCTTTTATCGTCAATAAATTCATCAGTAATTTTATTACCAATGAACACGCTAACAAAACATAAATAACCAATGAGAGTTTTTCCAACGAAGTATTTCAGTCCATGAGCCTATCGATAAAAACTTTTACTGGCAAACTAAGAGTATAAATACCAACATAAAATTTCGTTAATAAATCTAAAAATTCTAGTAATAATATCCATCAAATGTTTGATTAATATTTTCTTTATCAGGGTTTTTAATATAATGATAAAATTATAATAGTTAATGTATAAGAGCTTTTTAATTATTAAATTAAAAATAATGATAAATATGTAAATATTGTGATATTTTTATTGATATTTTTTTTATTGCCGAAGCTAAAGAATATAACTTGTTGTAAAATTACTAAAAATGAAGAAGTCAAATGTAATTTTTTAAAATAGAAAGATAAAACAAAAAAAAAAACATCAAGCAATAGGAATCTAAATGTAATTATCCCAGAAAACAAATTGTCAATTATTGATATGGCCCGTGTTAAGGGTGAAACACTTAAGGTGCCTACCTGTATGGGGCTTAGTGGAGGAGGGGAATGACTGGCTAGTGAAGGGTATAGACTGGCGTTATGTGTTTCAGTGTTTAGCTGTGGTGGCTGTGAGGGATGAGTCACAGAGGATGAAGGAAGAGTAGAGTTCCTGACTTCAAGGAATGTCATTTGTATTTCATTTCATTTGCATGTCTAATTCATGCATTCTGTTACACCTTTATAACTGAATGGAAAACTCTACCCTCCCACACCTACAGGCGTGTGGCGTGTTCTTAATATTAGCACCATAACGAACTAAGTAAAACGGTGCGTTTAGGAAATTAAGTAAAACGGTGCGTAATGGAAAGTAATTAATTTGAATTCAAATCAGAAATCTTCCTCTCCCTCTTTCGCTGATAACATTGCCCCCCCTCGAACCCAACCTTGTCCTCAAGGTTGAATGTTGGAAACCTCGCTTCAACTCATCAGTGAATTCCTACGTTGCTTCAGCTGGTGGTAACCCTTCCCAATGTATGAGCACTTGAGTGGCAGCCTGGTTGTTATGCCTGGTCATAGGTCTTTCTAGTATGGCTCTGGGTTGCAAAGAAGGACCATAATCGATAACTGGAAGGGATCTCTGCACGATTTGGTTTCCTACATGCTTCTTGAGCTGGGAAACGTGGAACACAGGGTGGATGATGGAAGAAGTTGGCAGATCGAGCTTATAGGCTACAGTACCCACTTTGGCGATCACCTGGTAA
>Ga0325410_1008497_pt1 | contig 11120 bp, 6 predicted proteins | sample PopdelMetagenome_16_FD_206182 | JGI IMG/M metagenome (GOLD analysis project Ga0325410, IMG submission 206182) | Populus deltoides microbial communities from Bellville, Georgia, United States - Xylem-PdIQD-R3 | ecosystem: Host-associated > Plants > Phyllosphere > Stem > Wood/Secondary xylem...
ACGGCATAATATTGTAATAATTATATATTAACAAGCAAATATCTTCCTTGTTTTAGAAGAAGAAAAAACAGTATATTCTTTTACGATATGATTTCCAGTATCGGCCTAACTTCGAGAATCCTTTAATGATTAAATATATGACAATCTCTATTGATCCAAAAATGTCGATAATTTGCAAGATACTGTGGTCCTGCCAGATCCCCACTTGGACATTTGTCATTCAAATATACAGTCTTCCTTCCCAAGATATATATCTTCTTCGTCAGGCAGAAAACCAGAGCCTGCAGCAAAAACTATCTTGCAATCTCCTTTTTAAATAAATCGATACATGATCCAATGCGGCACGTCACAGTTTATAAATATAATACTATATCATTATAAACCTATCATAGACAGAACATTCAATTTGCTCGCTCGCCGTCCCCATTGAAGATCACAAGGATACACCCATATCATCCATCAGCTGTGGCCAGGGTCCAGGAATATAAAGCATGCCGGGTCCTTTAAAACACTGTCATATCAAGGGATCGCCACGTATACGTTGACAAATAGGAAACAGCCATTCAAATCCATGGAAATCTGCTTTCTTCAAGGACCACCCAACCAGAACCCTCCACGTAGACACCCTTGTAATCAAAGTTATCTTGATCTCGAGGTCAGTCGACAGCTGGGAAGATCGAGACCACCCACGTGGCACTGAGCCCTCTTTGAAAAGTTCTGTTTGACAATAGTAAACGTGATGGGATTTCCTTGCGGCCGACCCCCCCACCCCATCGGCAGTAAGAAGTTGGTATCAAGGAAAGAAAAATAGGGACGAGTTTACAGGATTACCAAACACGTGTGAAGCACATGTGGTGTGGTACGGAAGAGATAATAGTTGGTGCCAGCTTTGGTGGCAGAGAAAGAAAGAAGATCGAACGGAAAAGCAAAAACTGACTAATCTAGGCAGAGGTTTCCAAGGTTGGACTGTATAGGTGGATAGCATTTGGTCAGGGAGGAGAATACGAAGTGGAGACAGAGGAAGGTGGAGGGCACTTGGATGAAGGTTACCGATCAAGGCCGGTGTACCGCTTGACCTGGTTGCTAACTCTTTTGACTTTTGCTTCCACACGTGTGTCAAGAAATAATGTTTAGATGTTACTACGGTTTTTCTAGTGGAAAAAAAAATTTGAATCACATGAGAATTGACTTTGTGAATTCAAAAGAAATCTGGATAATTTGTAAAAAAAATTAAAATAATATTTTTTATTATTATTAAGATAACAATATATTAAATTGATTTAGATCAACCAAGATTAACATGATAAATTTGCAATCCAGATTATATGAAACTATGATAACTCTATAAAAAAAATCAAAACAACTTATAAAACCTAATTCTTAATCAACCTGATGTTGAAGGATAAAATTGAAAAAATATATTAAAAGAATACCTAAAAAACAACTCAAGTTAACTTGTCAAACCAGCGATCCGGGTTCTAAAATCGAGATAACCCCTTTGAAAGCAAATAAAAAAGAAATTTTAATTTTAATTTTCAATCAATCCAATGTTAAAGAATGTGATTCGAAAAAGAAACATAAAAAATGACCTAATTCAATCTGCCAAAGTCATGATCTGAATCATAAGATCAAGATAACTTCATAGAAAAAAATAAAAAAATTACTTGATTTAACCCGGTTAACCTATCAAATTCGTGACTCTAGTCATGAGACTAATATAACCCTATAAAGAAAAATCAAAACAAAGTATAAAGCTCACTTATCAATTGATCCTGTCGGACCCAATGTTGAACGATGAAATCTATGAAACATTTAATTAAAAATGACACAAAATATAAGTCAAGTCAACCTGGGTTAACCCGCCAACCTCATGATCCGAGTTATGAGACAGGAACAACCTAATATAAAAAATACAATATTAAAGAACCTGTGATCTAGGTTGTGAGACCGAAATAATCTCTTAAAAAAAACTCGATTACAAATACCAAAATCTTCTACCTTGATTATGAAACCAAGAAATCCTCATAGAAAGTATATTAAAACAGGTTATGATGCTCAATTCCCAACCGATCTAATATTGAATAATGAAATTGAAAAAGAAATGAATTAAAAAAAGGATATAAAAAATGACTTGAATCAACTCGGGTTAACGTGTTAAGCACTTTCTTGGTTCATGAGGTCGAAATAACCTAATATAAAGTAAAGAAAACAAATCATGAAGTCTAATTCTCAATCAACTTGATATTAAAAGATGAAATTAGAAAAAAAGTTAATTTAAAAAAAAAACAAAGTCAACCGGGTTAACTTACAATATGTGTATTGAGAGTGAGATAACCTAATAAAATAAATTTAATATTAAAGGATAAGATTTTTTTAAAAAAAAAACCATTGGTTGAGAAAAAAACAAATAAAAAAATTATTCAAATAAATAGTGCTTTGTAAAAAGGGATATAGAAAAAACTCTCTCTCTTTCAGTTATAAATATGTGTGTGTATAACTATTCAAGATTGAATTTTCATTTTAATTGCAATTCCAAGCAGAAGCAAGAAATCAATCCATATATATATATATATAAAAGGTGAATGTATGTTGGCGGTAGTAACTATTCAAAATGTGAAGAACAAAAATGTTTTACAATATAACTGACTTTATATTATATTCCAATCAAATAAATTATTATACTATTATTATCACTATTATCATCATCAGTACCACCACCATTATTATAATTATTTATTATTTTTATTATTAACGAGTTGTGATGTTGATGTTAATGGAAGTATTGGTTATATAGTTTATATATTTGTAAACATTTCTCATATTGTTTGATTGTCCTTATGATTTGTGTTGCAACATTAAGGTTATTGCCTTTTTTTACTTAATTTTTGGTGGGTTCTCTTTGAATTTAGAATTTGTTGAAAATGCATTGTTCTTTTCCTGGATTTGATTATTAAAAAGCTTGAAAAAGAAATGGTGATATTGCATTAACTATTTTACTAATAAGGCCATTTCCGAGTTATTCCCAATTATGAATCCAAAATTTTCATAGGAGCATAAATAGGGTTGCACATGTACGATGTCAGCGATTGTTTTTCTAGGCTAGGATCTTTATGGTGATGGAGAAAGAACAAGAAATTCTTATTTCTTATAAGTAAAAAAGAGATTGAGTCCCCAACTAGTATTCTGGTCTTTAGAAACTTTAATTGGTCTCTGAGTCTGGATAAGAGAACAAGTTATGTATAAGGAGGATGTATTACTTCTAGTACATTTTATCTAAGATACGCTACATTGTTTGTTTTCCTGATATAAATTAAGATAGTATTGTATTTTAAGAAATTTCCTTCTTAATAAAGAGATTTTTATTTTATCAGGTTTAAAACTTAATCATTTTGAAGTTAAAAAATATTTTTTTATTTTTTTATATGAGGAATACATCTTATGTATATTTGTAATCCTTGATATTGGGACAACCAAATTTTTTTTTTGTGTATTTTTAAAATATAGATCAAGTTTTCAGGGCTTTAATAAACTAGTTACTAAATCCAAAAATACATGTAAAAAAAGATTATTTTTTTTTATTTTTTTAATATGCTAAAATATGCAAATATATTTTATTTTTTGAGATACTTATCCATATACAAATTAAAAAAAATGCATTTTTAAAAGAAATATTTTTGTTGTTGTTTTTGTGAAAAGAAACCGATTTGTTTAATAAATAAAAAGCATCTCATATGTAGTTCATGATTTCAAATATTAAATATATGAGGGTAGAAAAAAATAAAAAATTTAAAATTAATTGCAAGATTGTCTTCCTAACATTTAACTAAAGTCACGCTTGGCAAAACACAATAATGTGTTCTAAATTGAACAAGATATCAACTTAAAAATAAATTATTTACTAATAAAAATCAACTTAATAACAAGAAAACATTAAACCTAAACATAATCCATGAATTAAAAATTAAATTTCAATTACCAAACACAATCTCAAAAATAAATACACAAACCAACACAAATTATAAATTCAAAATAATACATCAATTTAAATTAAATAATATTCAAACAATTCAAAATTATGCACGAGTAGTGTACATAATTTTTAAAAAATAAAAAATATTACTATGTAACATAAAAAGTTATTTAAAAAATAATGATAATCATGCTGCCGAAGAAGCTGATATCAGGCGGAAAGCTGGCCTCATTTTACTCAGAAAGGTACGGACGGAGAGGGTACAGTTTAGTTACACACATGCCTAATATAGTGACACGTGAAAACTCCAAGTCCAAATTGGTAAAATTGATAACATAAGACATGGCAGGCTAGGCAACTTGGCTACTTACACGTCTGCACTAACACAATGGTTCAGACTGCATCGCCGGGATAAGATCGGCAGGGCTTACAGGTGACGATCGGTTTGAGGTAATCACGGCGGCAATCTCATGTCTTTCCTTCCTTGTATACATGCAGTTAACACACACAAACATGCAGTTATTTTTATTTTATCTTTTTTTATAATGCATTCATTTTATTTTTCTTTTAACTTTTTAGAGGTTATTTTTAAAATTAATACAATATTCCATTAATATAAAAAAAGAAGAAGATATCATTGGCTGTTGATTGGCTTAGCTATTGCATGATATATATATATCATTTGTACTGGATGATTTCTCATCTTTTCTGGATAGAATGACTGAGCAGCAAGTAGTATAAGAATTAGTTGTTGAAATTGAAGATTTGTGGGAGACAAATGTTGAATGCATAAGGTATGATATGGTAGAGGTATTCATCGCGTGAGCCGTACATCATCGTCCGAAAGAACGTGTCCAAAAAGAAACAGCAGTGGTATCAAGTCAAAAGGGAGAATGGAAAATTACTGTAAAGGAGGGGCTGAAGAGAAAGGGGCTCCATAAACGCTGTGACGCCTGTCACCTCCAAACCCCTTGTCCCTTCTATATAAGCCCCACAACTTCACCCCATTAGCCTCTCCCTCTCTCTAAGTCACCACTACTAGCACCTGTTCAATTTAGCCTCTGCCACATCCCCCTCTCCCTCTCCCTCTCCCTCCACTTCTTTCTGTTGTCAACTGTTCTTTATTACAACCATGCAGCTTAGTTTATCAACACCTTTTGCTTTTGCAACTTTACGATATTCTCAGGTTGCTATTGTGATGGCACCAGTCCTGTTCTGCTGTTTTTCGCTGTTGCTTCTTTTTCTTCGATGGCATCACCCCAAAGACAAACGCCTACCACCTGGCTCAATGGGCTGGCCTTATATTGGAGAGACACTCAAGCTCTATACCGAGAATCCAAATTCCTTCTTCTCCAATAGGCAAAAACGGTATACAGAAGTTACACTATATATACATACCATATATAGCATCAAAGAGACATATAGCACATCCCTGACGTTCATATAAATATACTCCTACGTGTATAAATATGTTTTGTTGCTTGATTCTCTTTTGATCTCGATAATTAAGCTCATTTTGTAGGTTTGGAGACATATTTAAGACCCACATATTGGGATGTCCTTGTGTGATGATTTCAAGTCCAGAAGCAGCAAGAATTGTTCTAGTGACACGGGCTCATTTGTTCAAACCTACATATCCGACCAGTAAAGAAAAGATGATAGGACCAGAGGCTCTGTTCTTTCATCAAGGGCCCTATCATTCAAGACTCAAGAAGTTAGTGCAGGCCTCTTTTTTACCCTCCGCTATAAGAGGGTCTGTCTCAGAGATCGAGCAAATTGTCCTCAGACTTCTTCCCACTTGGAAGAATAACACTATTAATACTTTGCAAGAAATGAAGAGGGTATGTATGTATACATGTCGGTTTCTTAAAAACTAGATTTATCCCTTACTACTTTAACTTTTGTCCCATTAAGATTCTAAAAGAAACGTACTTTTCTTTTCCTTTCCCCCCCTTTTAGTATGCTTTTGATGTGGCAATGATTTCTGCCTTTGGTGCGAAACAAGACTTGGAAATGGACGGGATTAAGCATCTGTATCGGTGCCTGGAGAAGGGATATAATTCTATGCCTCTGGATTTACCAGGAACACCCTTCCACAAAGCAATGAAAGTAAGGAGCTAGCTAGCTAGCAAGGTCCCCTCTCTCTTCAATTTCTGTGGTTATTGCTTCATGCTAAATCGGTGTCTTTATCCTACGTTGTCCTCAAGTGCGCACACATTGCATTGTCGACAAAGTAATGAAGAAATAGTGTATGATGACTTTTCTATATATTAATTTATTGATTTTGAAAAACACAAGTAACAATGTAATAATTATGAGTGCTGGGTTTTGATGTTTGTTTGAAAAGGCAAGGAAGCTACTCAACGAGACATTGAGGAAATTGATACAGAAGAGAAGGCAAAGCGGGAGACGTGAAGGAGGATTGCTTGGAGTGTTATTAGGAGCTAAAGATCACGAGAAGCTGAATCAGCTTAGTGATTCTCAAATTGCTGATAATATAATTGGAGTGATATTTGCTGCTCATGACACGACTGCTAGTGTCCTGACATGGATCTTGAAGTACTTGCATGATAATCCAGATTTACTAGAAGCTGTCACAGTAAATTTCTCCCACGTTAATCTAACTCCATCCCTTTTAATTAACTTTCTCCTCCTTCCATTCTTTTATCATTCTTTGGAACCTGCATTTTACTATTTTGAATGATTGTACAATTGTGTCTAGTTTCTTATGTTTCTACTCTTTTGTCTTATTAACTTGGTTTTGTTTTCGATTCATTTCTTTATTTATTAGTATGACCAATCAATATTGGTCTGTTAAAACAATGCCTTGAGCAGAGAAGCTTGCAGCATAGAAAGCAATCAAATCTTAGATTTATCGATTATGTATTGTGTGGTCTGTATCACTCATGGAAAAAATTAATTGTTTGTTGTAGAGAGAACAGGAAGTGATTAGAAGCAAAATAGTAGAGGCAAATCGAGGGCTTACGTGGGAGGATACAAGGCGCATGCCGTTGACTAGCCGGGTACAAATATCAATTTTGGCAAATTAATTCAACTTAATTTAGTTTTCTACTTGCTCAATTGACTATATATATATATATAGACACACACTATCATCCTTCTTCTTCTTCTTCTTTTACGGGACTTGAATTGTATAAGAATAAATAAATAAATAAGAGGAAAAAAAAGTCTTAGTTTTCAAACAAAAGAAACTAGTTTAATTTACATATAACTATAATGTGTTCTAATTCTAATTGAAGGGATAAAAAAATTATTTCAGGTGATCCAAGAGACGCTAAGAACAGCAAGTATACTGTCTTTCACGTTCAGAGAAGCAGTTCAAGATGTTGAGTTTGAAGGCTACTTTATCCCCAAAGGTTGGAAGGTTCTTCCTCTCTTTAGAAGCATTCATCATTGTGCAGATTTTTTCCCTCAACCCGAGAAATTTGATCCTTCAAGATTCGAGGTGAGGGCCAGAATGATTAATCCCCTTGCGTACGTACACTTAGCTACATACCAAAAACATACATATGCACACACATATATATGTAGGTTACCTGATATTGTATATACATGTGTGTGTGTCGACCTTGCATACTGTGTTTCTGAGTCACTGACCAAATTTCATGAAGTGGGTCATGCACTGCTACATTCTATCTTGTTTCTGAATGGAAATATAAGGTTAATAATTGCTAGATTATCCTGGTTGACGAGTAATGTCCTTTTCAATTTTGTTTATGTGAATCTTTCCTGTATTTAAATGATCAATCAGCTGGTCATGAAATCTTTTAAATATCAGATCACGTGAGTTGGTTTTTGTAGGCTAGTACCAAACACAAGCAGTGACCGTAGCAGTGTGATGAGCTAGCATGGTCTTGTTTGGAATCACATATATGATATATCATCTCTTATTTGTATGGAAAAAGATAAATATATTCAGAGCTTATGTAGTTGATGATGATGATGATGATAGGCAAGGAAATTAAGAGACGATATATAATGGGGTGTAAAATTGTATTTTCTGTGATGTTGCAGGTGCCTCCGAGACCTAACACGTACATGCCCTTTGGCAATGGAGAGCACTCCTGTCCAGGAAGTGAGCTAGCCAAGCTTGAGATGCTCATTCTACTGCACCATCTCACAACCACTTACAGGTCCCCCCCCTCATACAAACTAATCTATCAAGCACACATCAAGAGTACAAAAAATAAGCTTAAGACATATAATATGAAAGGTTGTCATTATGTTAAAACTAGCAAACAACGTTGTGATTAACAATGCTAGCATATTCTCATAGAGTTTGGTTCTGAGTACGATGTTTTATTAGAGAGTTGACATTTCTACTTTCCATTAACTTCACTGACAAAGCTATTTCAGTCCTAGAGGTCTCTAAATATATTCACAATATACACCCACTTGTAGAGGGGGGAAACAGTACTTGCATATATATGTCTACTGATTTTGTTTTGAAATGGGAGATAAAGGTCGAGCCACGTAGGTTAGGTTTTCTTAAAAAGGACTTCTGTCTACCGTTGGTCGACTGGGGAGGCTTTGATGGAGGTGCTGTGGTGGTCCTCTTGGTTTTCCTTAAGCCGTGGAAGTGGTCCTTGTTAACAGGCAAAAGCCATCGGTCTTAGAGATATTTTTTTTGGTTCAAGTGGATTCGAATAGTGGATACCAGTCTAGCAAAAACAGAATTCAGAATCATTCTCAAGACGCATGGCTTTCATGCACGATATATTTATCTAACGTATACGTTAAGTCTATGGCCTTCGCACGAGACATACACTATGAGTTAGAATTAGAATTAGAGGATCAGCTAGCAGTTGATAATGGCTGAGTGGTGTCTATATATATAATTGCATGCTTGTAGATTAACGCGCGGATGTCACATACTCCACAGGAATTTGTTTGCATCCTAAGCTTTATCCATGATATATTGCATTAATGTGGTAAAGGATCGATATAATGATCGCCATACAATATTTTCTGAGATTTTCATTACCACATGTGCATATATATCCCAGGAAATATTTTAGTCGAAAAATACTTGGCTTCCTCTCGTATCTATATATAGCTCTAATCCACATCAACAGCGGCTCTTGGGAATTAAATATATAGTAGTGAAGCACGCAAATCACAATCACACACACTCCTTTAGTCTTTAGTACTTAGCAAGCGACACAGTTGCCAGCTACGCGGTCTTAAAAATCAAAATGGCTACGAGCTAGCTGTAGAAATTGCTATAGACAAATTCAATGGCGTGTCACCGATGAACGGAGTCAGGATTAGTTGACACCACAAGCTTAATTTCTTCTTAACCTTCAAAGTATGCCACATAATTTCTGTTCTCTTGTCCTCTCTGTTTTGGGATCTACAGACTCTATTTTGTTTTGATTTTTTTACAATTAGGACAAAACTAGATCAACATGTGATTTAGAAAAGTAGATCAGATAGTAAAAAATGTTTGTTTTCTCTCTTCATCTCTTAAGCTCGAATCTTAAAATAGTAATCAAAAGAAGATATTTTTTATGAATATATTTGGTTGCTAATATGAGAGGTGTATTTAAGAGTATTTAGTGGAAAAACTTGGTTTCAAATGACGTACAAATTCATTCAAAATATCCTCTACTGTTGGAAAAAAGAGGGTTGATGTATATATATAGTCATAGACTTTAAAATTGATCAATTTTTTAATAAAAAAATTTAATTTGTTTTCATTTTTTTAACATTAGCATTGCAAGATTTTGACTTCTACTGTCGATTACCTTTACCTTTCTTTGCTTAAACCTCTGTTTTGATTTGTAATTCTGTGGTGCTCTTGGCATGATCAGGTGGCAAACTGTGGGAGACGAGGATGGTATACAGTATGGCCCTTTCCCTGTGCCCAAACTGGGGCTACCTATAAGGGTGAACCGCAGGAACAAAGCAGCAATATCCTGATTGGATAGAAATCGGATTCTCAACAGTGATCGGAACTGTTTCAATGAGGCCAAAAAAAGCAAGATGGCCCCATTGAGTTTCTTCTTTAAATTTTCTTTTTTGTTTGTTTCCCTCTAGTTTTATTTTGGTTGTTAAAAATCGTTGTTGGGGATCCTTAATTTTCTAATTTGATGGGCTGTGTATGGTTGGTTAATATCGGTACGTAGGTTGGCAAGTCAATGTCAAGAGCATCCTCACGTCTAATTCTGCCTTTAATTTGACGTCTTGTAACATATAATTGCTTGCAGAAGAAACGAAAAAGAAGTAATAAAAGAATTGAAAACAGGGAACAAAAGAAATAAAGAAAGAAAGAAAGGTTTGTTTGAACTATGAATTTGAGCTTTTGGACACGAGTTCGTGTATTTCGAGGATCAAATGTATGTGGCTTTGAATGGTGAATGAAGCAGTTATCATGTCCATAGATTTTTTTTCTCTTGCTCCTCTGGTCTACAAAGAACCCAGAGAAAGATAACATTGGCAAAGATAATCAACTGGGTTTGCGCCACGTGGAATTACTGGGTTTGTGCTCGGTAGAGTTCCACGTCGGGCTGGCTGTTCACATTGGAGCAGAGCATGCATGTGATGATAGGAAAATATTCACAGGCCAGGAGAGATTCTTTTCGTCGCGTAAAATGTGTGCTTGAAAATTTCAAAGGATGAGATAGTGAATCGTGACTTGGAAGGATATTTAAACATGGTCCAGTCCTTGGTTTGATGCCTTGAATCGCCATGGCTTCCTCCAAGAAAATCCCAAAATTACTGTTGACTTTTTTAAAGTTAAAAGAATCTAGCATTTTCTTTAAAATCTCTTCTTCTTTTTTTCCATATAAAGCAACACCCAAATATATAAGAAGGCCACCAATTTTGTCGCGGATGAAAACAACACCAAAAACAAGCGATAAAGAATTTCTACCAAATAGCTTCACATTACCAGCAAAATATGTGATGGTTTCTCCACCAAGAGAACTTTTGGATATTTACTCCACAACTTTTATCATCTAAAATAAAAAGAATATAAACTTTGACCCTATTGGGAGGCACATTCTCCACAATATACTTAATCAAAAATCATTTGGAGCCACGTCTAATTTGGTGTTCTTCTCATAGATGGTTTCACTATTAAGATCTGAGTTTATTTCACTAACATGGCATGAACATCTTTCGCATA
>Ga0325410_1008503_pt1 | contig 11116 bp, 10 predicted proteins | sample PopdelMetagenome_16_FD_206182 | JGI IMG/M metagenome (GOLD analysis project Ga0325410, IMG submission 206182) | Populus deltoides microbial communities from Bellville, Georgia, United States - Xylem-PdIQD-R3 | ecosystem: Host-associated > Plants > Phyllosphere > Stem > Wood/Secondary xylem...
AAATTATGGATAAAAAAGAAAAGGCTTTTCAATAGATTAAAAGGGCCTAGCAACAGTTTGAATATCTCGTTAAAATAACATGCTGCAATACAATTGCCCATAAAAGAAAATCCAAAGAAACTCAAGTACAAATTATGGATAAAAAAGAAAAGGCTTTTCAATAGATTAAAAGGGCCTAGCAACAGTTTGAATATCTCGTTAAAATAACATGCTGCAATACAATTGCCCATAAAAGAAAATCCAAAGAAACTCAAGTCTTGGCAAGTTAAAAGCAATTTCAAGCTTAAAAATACACTTTTTAACATGTATATCAAAAGATCTCTCTGCAATTCTCAAACATCTGACAATTATGCTTATGAATACTATTCCAGAATAATGTTTTCAACAAAATGCAACACAAATCAGTTACTAAACACAATCTTACTCAAGAACTTCCAACATGAAACAAAAATTGATATTACATCACAATTCTCTCACAACAATGTTTAGGCTATTAATGCATTGTCAAGTTAAATATTATCCCATAATTCAATTGTCAAGAGGCTTGGCAACAATAGACCTGACTAATGGACAAGAGATAATTATTTTTTGTTTAAAACTTATTATTTGATTACTTATTAGGCAATGACCACTTGTACTGTTGATAAGGCTTAAAAGGTGACAAAAATGAAATTCCAAAAAAAAAAAAACACTAGAAATTATACAGTTACTTTACCTCAATAGTGAACACTCTGGAAATTCTTTAAGAATTTTTTCAGCTACAGAAACATTTGCAGCAAGCATAAACTCCTCAACCATTTGGTTTGCTTCTCGAATCTGATACATACCTGCAGAAACAAGGAGACCATTAGACATGATATTTTCACTACTATAAACAGAAAAAACTCAAAAAATGTAAACAATGCTGCAACCTTTTTAAACCCAAATACATGCTTAATATAAAAGAAGGTTGAAGCATTCTGTACGAAATTTGTTAAACAATAAAAAGCAAATCTTTCCAGACTCTTTTGAAAATCAAAGTAAAAAAAAAAAAATCTTGTGGCTGGACACTACACCAACAGCTCTATAAAATTCACCAATTTACACATACATGATCCATTCCAGCACTCCATGCACTTCCTCTTTTTGTTGTATTACAGGGGCACAAAAACACCCACCCTAAACCCAGAAAAAAAAAACTTGTTGTTTGGGAAACATACCAATATCAAGAGGATCATGCGTCTCGGTATCAATCTGAAATTTGACTTCAGCAGAAGCAAGTGTTAGTGCTCCTCTCTGAATTCGCCTCTGCCTCATTATCTGCAGAATAGTATATAAAGCAACTTCTGAGTGCATTTTTCATAGTGGCCAGTGAACAAAATAATTTAATCATGCTACAAGATGCATACCTTTGCCAGAGCATTCATATTTCTCAAATCTTTAGTTACTGGATCAACTAATCGACTGAAAATAAGATTAAATTGATTAGGACCCCATCAGCCAACTATGCATAAGAGACTTTCAAAGATGAGCCAGAAAGCAAAAACACTAATGCCACAAATTCAACAAACTGATATGGCCATATGTGACAGCGGAAGCAAGGAAAAGGATAGCGAGTTCTATCAAGATTTTCACAAATCACTGTTGCTAGCTTGGCCAAAACACTACCAGCTCGTTTATATAATACCACTCAGAGCTTGAGCACCTTTTTTAGCACCTGAGGACTTGAGCAAGCCAGCACAGGACCAATTACTTGGTTTCTTTTTTGATTTATTAGTGCTACTGGTTTCCTCAAATCCATCCTGGAATAATTACGACATTCTTGAAGATTAATACTAACAGTCACTTTTCATATTAAAATATTCTATCAACACTTATCCCAACATGACATGAATCGGCAACATGAAGATCCATGTCTGCTTCAAATCCCGAAACTCAATAAGCATATTCAACTAACCCAATCCACCTGTTCTTAAAAGAAATCTGTTGGTCTTTTCTGTGCGAGTGAAATCATTTGTTCTGATATGAGCATAACATCTACATTTCTGCATATCTTCACTAAGAATCTAAGATCATATTAATTATAGTTACATCTGATGGATATATGAGAGCAGTCTTCTGAACAAAACTAACTCTGTCCATGTCATCATTTCACAAGTTAAATCAGGCATGCCATAAATGTAAAAGGATGAAAAAAAACCTAATATACATGTCAATGTGGCAAAACAAACATAAGTCACTAGGAGAAGCTTATTCTCACTTCTTACAGCGAGAAGCACACATGGTTATTATCATTATAGAAGAAACACCTAGAACCTCAGGAATTACATAGGGGCCAGGACCAAATATAAAACATTTTCATTCATCAACTAATGGTTGAGTCAAAACATTACCTATCATCCATCCTAGCCTGAGCTTCAACATAAGATAATGCTGCACGTGATTTGATGACACTTTTTGTGTATTTTGTAGAAATAATCTCTGCTTCAGGGGTCATTTCCTGTATAATTGGTCATTAGAATTCAAAATATATTGTTTTTAATTATCACTGCATAAGCTTAAACAATCATAAATTAAAGCAAGGAGTAGTTTGGAGGAAGTCCCTCATCAAGACAAGTAGAGAGCAGAGAGTGATATAGTGGAGAACCCCATCAAAGGAAAAAAAAAAAAAATGACAGAAAATGCTAGCCTAAAGATTAAAAATGGAAGCACATACCCAAATAACAGAAAAGGCTAGCCTTTCCACATCAGCTCGAAGAGAACATATATCTACAACATAAAACTCATTATAATGACCTTAGGTTCACAAAATATATATATGCACACACAAAATACCATGAATTCTGACAGATTGATACACATCAAATAGAAAATCTACCTTCTGTTAAAGGTTTTGGAAGCATGTCTATACGACGCTCAACAAGGTAGACAGATGTACCCCTTTGTGTAGCCTCATCATCAAGTGGGGTGCCAGGGTGAACAAAATTTGTTACATCAGCAATGTCTTAATTTATATCAATAAAAGAAACCACTGAAGACTGTTATTTGCTCTTATAACAACTAAATAGAATGGTACCGCATTAAGAGAACTAAAAAAGCTAGAAGAGAGAATAAATCTAGTACAGGGGAACATTGACAGAAAAAACATGACAAAATAGGGAACACTACCTAAAGAAAATTAAAATCATTACGTTCAAACAACAAGCAGTCTAGTGTATGTGTGTGTGCACGTGCACAAAACCATATTGATAGCCTACATAACCCTTAATTTTGTTAAAATAATTAAGAAAAAAATATTATATTAAGCTCAGCATAGCAGAGGATACGGACTCCAACTTCAAAATTTCCAGTTGGAAGCATAGTACAGTGTAGTGCATCATCAATATCCTTGCATCCTGCAAGTAACATAAACTAAGAAGCCGAGAAATTATACAAAATAGTAGAAATGAACAACATGAAAATGGATCATGAACCTGGAGGATCAACACTAAAGACACACAAATGTCGTAAGTCAACTCTATTTGATTCGTTCAAATCTTTAGAGGAAACCGACCATGGTAGTGGTGGCAAGCACGCCAAAACTTGGGCAGAAAACGGTCTTGCATCAATATCATTCTCTATCAAGACCAACTGCAATTCACAAGATCAAAATATATTGTCAAAGAACCAAGTTTAAGTTATTGGGTAAGGCTCCAAGATATGATTTATATTACTCTCAACACACCCCCTCAAGTAAAAGTTTTTAGGGCTTGAAACTTGTACAGACTCATCACTACCTTATGCTTAATTTTATCAAATAGAATAGGAGCTGACCACTTAGTCATCAAGGTCCTGATATCATGTCAAAAAATCATTTCAACTCAAATGCTTAAACTGTTAAGTGAGGCTACAAGATATGATTTATATTATTCTCCAACATATAACAAATCCATCTAAGCATCTAAAGCTTGAGGAACAATGGTAAAGGTCTATAGTAAAGGTTTAGTATCTAAAGCTTGAGGAACAATGGTAAAGGTTTATAGTATCTGAAGGAGCAGTTTTCAAATAATAAAAATTCCTCCACACACAAGTATGCACTCATAACTTATAAAATGATTACCAACCTCAGTTTCGGTATCTCTATCGCCTATCTGTCCTATACTGCGTACATAATGGCCAGAAGGATGTCGTGATTGACGGTCCCACGAATCAACTGCTACAATAATTCTTTTGTCCAAAAGATTGTCAAGCTGCCGAGTTTGAATCCGAATCTTAGGAATTCTACGGTCTTTGGAGGCAAATAAAGCATATACAAGACCACCACTTCCTGCAGGCATTGGCATGGGCTCTAAAGATCCACAGTAACTGCACAAGATCATTTAATAAAAAACTAAATCCATAACACAAACAATGCAACAAAAAAATACAATTTTTATTAAAAGTTAAAAATAATATTTCATGACTAGTCAGATTACAAGGAATATCCCATTTGCACAAAAAGAAGACTAAAAGAAAGTGCATTACGTTAAAAGAGGGAATTACAATAAGAAAGCTATGTTCCACAAGCAAAGCATTTGGAGCAATTGCATTATGGAGCACATAAGGTAGACATGCATCTATCTCCAGCATGATACTACATGGATGCAATGATAAGACTAACATCATTATCACAGGTTCATTCAAACCATATCCAACAAAATAACCAAAGTCAATATGCATGTGTTCATGCTGAAATCAATCAGTATTAACATCAAGATGACTTACGAATGCCAATTCCGCTTTATAATACCAACAACAAGACCAGATGGGCGAGATGAGACAGGATTTGTGTCAAAAGTTGAACTTGATACTGGAATTGAAGTCCTGGGAGCATCATCTGAACTACCTGGGACTAGATGAACATCTTCTTCTTCATCCTCTGCAAGGGAAAATGAAATTGTTGAGAGAACATAGACAAAATGCAACCACACTGCTCTGACACCCCAACCCCAAACACACATGCACACAAAGAGATCCATCTACTCATTAAGTAGAAAGGAGAAATATTTTCTGCACTTCCATTTTGCTTTTTAGTATAAATCATAAGCTGCAATGAAAAAAGCAACTCTTGAGACTTGCAAAAAAGATAGTGACAAAGTGCATTACTGTCTTATGGCATAAGAACTGAATATGAAGACAAGAATGTAACCCATTTTTCCTTATTGTAGGTCATCAACCCAAAACCTTACACATAACCAAAGCAAAGTGGGCTAGAGCTCATATATCTAAAGACATTGTTAAGGTGAAAAGGACAATTGATGTATCTACCTGTTTAGAAATTCATAAGCAAGTGATGCATTTTGCAAACATGCACCTTCTAGGAGGCCCAAAAAAGCATGACAGAAAACATACCTTCATCTACTATAGATAACGATTTCTCCTCGTGCCATTGGTCTTGTGGAAGAAGTTCCACTGCCACAACATCACCATCAAAAGCCCTATTCATATTTCCACGCCCATAAATGACTATTTCATCACCAATGCTCTCACTTCCAACATATGCTTCAAATGGATTGTAACGGTTCACACGAAGTTTTCCTTGATGATATATTCCTTTCGTCAAACCAGAAGTAATCTCTGACATGGGCTTATGCTGAACAAAGAACAAAGTGCAAGGAATTTTTTTTTTTTTAACCCATCATGTCGTATTTTCTTGCAAGCAAAACAAATTAGAAACCATGAAGTTAGCAGACACTAAAGCAATACCTCAGGATAAACAACTTTCCTCTTTGAAGGTCTCATATCTTCGACTTCTTCCATGATTACATCTTCAGAAGCTGGCTGAACAAGCAAGTCAAGTAAAGCTGGTTGACCCAATGATTTCACATATGATTCAACTGCAAGAAACATCAATTCAGAAGTCAGCTCTAAGCAAGCATATTTCCACAAAAAGTGTCACGCTAACAAGGTACCAATAATTAAATCTTGCAGATGAAGATATAATACATACTTGTCTCAGCAGAAACACCCTCTTCAGTAGCCTTCCTCTTATTTTCTCTATCATTAGTAATAAGTAGAACCTTCACCGCTTCACCAAGATGACTCTGATACCACCTTGCAGCAACCCTAATGGCTGGATAAAAAATTCTTCAATGTCAAATTTACAAATTTAGGAACACATGCCAAACAACAACAAAAAAAAAAGCACATAGCTACAAAGCAGAGATGCCGCAACATAAAAAATCCCAATGACATGATAAAAATCTGACAAATACACAACACATTGTATCAAGAAGGATCCAGAATTATCAACAGTAAAGGGTCAAACTAACCTCTGTCGTTTCTATCATTCGGACTTTCTCCTGCCATAATCTGCACATAAGTATCCCTAACCAACAAGTAAAACATCATCAATTCACACTCAAAAGTGAGCTAGGAAATCAAATGACAGTGAAAAAAGAACCAACAAAACCCGCAAAAAACAAATAATTACCTGTGGAATTCATTAGAGAAAACAACGAATCTCCTAGCAGGACTATCAATAAGATTCCTAATTCTTCCATAAACAGCCGAATTTTTATTCTTCACCTCTTGTAAAACCACAGATAGCAAAACCACATCTTCTACAGCCGGATTCTCAAGCAAATCAATCTTGGAAAAAAAGCCCACAAAATGATTAAAGCTCAAATTCTTTATAAGCAAAATCAAGTACTTAAAACCCCTACAAATACACTTAAAGATTACCTGATTAAGAACAACATTAGTGTCAAGAATGAGAATAGTAGACGCAGTAGCGGTCAGCCGAGCTTTCGATTTATCGTCACAAGATTTGCAAAACAAAGCTCCACAGTAAATATCATCTCTCAAATACACTTCTCTTACAAGCTTTTGAATTCTTCCACCTCTGGTTTTCTTGTTAAAAGTTTTACTGTGTAACATGGTTCAAATAGACAAACCAAGTGTCCGTTTTTCTCTATTAGTTGGTTTTATGGAGTGAGGTTTAGGGCTTCTGTGTGGGTGTGTTTTGCTGGTTTCTGGGTATTGGCAGGGTTTTGGCTTATGGCGGACGAGCAAGAGTTTTGGTTCGGAGCAAGTTCTGGGTACTAGGACCAACTTTTTTCTTCGTTTTGTTTGGACAAACTCATATTAGTCCCTAATATATCACAACCATCTGTCTTTTATTCAATTAGGTCCCAATCCTATCATAAATCTTTAATACAGTCCTTCCTTCTAATATCGGTGTCCGTATTTTACAGAAAATATTATGTTCTCTTATAAAAACGATTTTATTGCGTAAGATAAAGATGCTTTAGCTCAATACATTAATGGTTTTGGATTTCGTACCCTAATGAAGAAATTAACACTAATTTATTTTTCTATAGATGCACACTAATTTAACAAGGAGTTTTAGTTTTTCTATAATAATAATAATATAATTAGCACTTCATTTTGCCCATGAAAACCCTAGAATTGTTTAAAAATAATCTCAAAATACCAATAATATTAAAATCTAAAAATAATAACATTTAAATCAAAGTTCATCAAATTATTAAATTGGGTCTTTTATATATATATAGAACTCGACTAAGAAGTAAGAAGGAAAGGCTTAAAGCTGGAAAGAAAGGGCTTCAGAGAGGACTTTCTCGATTTCATGCTGGAAGTTTCTTTCTTTCTCGTTTCGTAAGGGAGTTAGATAGGAAGACAAACAAAGCTTATCTATATATCCTAGCGAGCAGGTCCATGCCCTGCTTCTTGTTTGCCGGGTCTTTCTCGCTTTAAGCCTAGTCTGATAAGTAAGGACTTGTTATGGTATCATGTTATGTTTTACTTCTTTGGATAAAATTACCCACAAAAATTGTATTTTTAAAAAAATTATTGCTAAGTAAAAAAAAAGACTCATTAAAATATAGGTTCAAATTCTTTTTATTCATTCCTATATTGTTATGTTCCATTCACATTATATATAATTAAAAATAACTATTTCAAATAAAAATTACTTTTAATACTATATCATTGTACTAAAAGTTTGTACGACTGTGAATAAAACTTGCACTCATATAATAAAAGTTACATGTTTAAATAGATTTTATTTAAATAAGTGACTTTTTTGACAAAATAATTTAAAAAAATTATAACTCATGGTAAAAATAATACATAGCAATTTCATACTATTAAAGTTTAAATATTTCTCAAATTGATATTTACTAATATATGTGATCGAAATCAAACTTTGAAAATAATATTAAATTACTTAGGGAAAATTATGTTAAATATTCTAACATCTTGTATTGCTTTCCCTTTTCCTTTTCCTCCTTTCCCTTTTCCTTTTTCTTTTCCTCCTTTCCTTTTTTTTTTTCCTTTACTTTTCCTTTTCCTCGTTGTATTTCTTTCTCTTCTCCCTCTTTCTTGGTCAAATCTAACATCTTTTCTTTCTTTTTAAAACCAAGGAATTTTCTAGATGATCACTTGATGATTCTCCATCTCCTGAATATTTTGAATCAATATTAAGGGTGAGAGGGTAGCGGTTGATGTTGTATCTTGTTATAATTTATTTTTAGATTATTCTTTAAATTTTATTTTTATTTTAAAATAAAAAATAAATTATAATAGCAAGAAGACTCACATTTTGACAAAAATAAATTGGGAAGATTTCAAATATATATAAAAATCAAGCTGTAATTTTAGATAAAACTAGAAATTTAATTGTATTTTATTATATCCAAGACTAGAGAGACAATGCAAATTCAATGTCAAATTAAATGATTATTAGATGAATCTGCATGAAAAATAAGCTTAAGGACATAATTAGATTTTTAATAGGCCAATTTGATTTAATCATGGGCCAAATTAAAGTTTAATTATGTTTAAGAAATAATTTGGGTCAAATTAAAGGATTTAATTAAGTGCAAGATTTAATTATACTTTAAATGAGTCAAATTAATTTTATTAAGGACTTAATTGGTGAAAAATTAAGTTTGGAAGCTCAGTTTGGCCTTAATTGAGATGATTAGAATTTTAAAGGACTAAATTTAATTTTTACAAAGTCAAATGGTTCAAATCAGGGGTAAAATCACAAGAAAATCAAATTTTATGGTAAATTAGAGGTTAAATTAAAGAAATTCATAGCCAAGGATCTTTTAGAAAAAAACACCAAAACTCTGGGAACTAAATTGATCGAAATCATGGGTGAAATTGAAGAGATTTGAAAGTTTAATAGTCAATTGAGGGTCAATTTGTTTAAATCCGAGACCAATGACCAAAATGAAAAAGGCATTGAAATTAAGGGTTAATGTTGAAATTCGACAGGGGTAAAATTGCATTAAATTAAAAGTTTGGGGTCAATTAGAAGAGTAATTGAAAGTCGAATGACTAAATTGAACTTTGGCTAAATCTCTAAATTAAAACCCTGAAAGCCAAAACAATATCATTTCATTTAAATAAAATGTCATGTTTTGACCAAAACAACACCGTTTTAACCGAACAGTACAAAAAAAAACATGGTTATTTGGTTACTGTTCATCATCTTTTTCTTTTTTTCCTGAAAAAGCTGTTTGAGTTGCTATTTTGCAGGGGCATTTAATGCTTTATCTCTTCATCAAACTTGACAAAACATACACTACCATGATAGTTTGACATTTGACTATACCTTGGTATTGTTTTTTCAGGTCGATTGACACCACAGCGACCTTGGCATTACCCCAAAGTAGCCAACTCATGCAATTTTTAACTGCCAACTTTTTCAAATCATGGTTGCAACTTTAAATCAACGGTTAAGATCCTTTTAATTCAAATCAAAGGCCAAGATTGGTCCCTAAAAGAGATAAAATATCTCTTTTCCACCTCCTATAAATAGAGGTGGATTCCAAGCATTTGACATCAAGAAATTTGAGGTCAAAGTTGAGAAAAAATCATTTTTTCCCAGTCTTTTTCCCCTTACGACCACCTATTTGGCTTCTTCCTTCACCGCGCCTTCATCTCCATTAACGCCACCAGACACACGGGGGACTTCCTTGCATAACTAGGGACACCTCTAGCCTCTCTTCTCCTATAACTAGGCAAGTTTTTCTCTCATTTTTCTTCTCCAAACCCCCTTCATAGCCATTTGTATGCAAAATACATTATGCATGCAAATGGCAAAATATCACTAATATGGGTCGGGCTGGCCCTAACCTGAGGCCAGACCCGTTCCAGCTTAGCCTAAACGGTTGGGCAAAGTGTAGCCCAACATATATTAGTTAAAATAATATAATAATGTTAAAAGAAAAATGAAAAAATTCAAAATTTTCAAAGGGAATTTTAAAAATATTTATGGGTCCCTCGCATGTTTTTTCAATTTATCTTACATAATATTAGGTTGTAAATATACACTGTAAAATACAAATTTAATATTAAAAATACTCAGTTTCTTTTATTATTATTATTAACTCTAGATTATCTAGTTTTTTAATTTTTTTTTCACTTTTGTCTAGATGTAGATCTTTCTGTTTTTCTGTTTTAACTAAACCAATCTAAACTCTAAATTAATTAGATGCAAGATTGATTTGTTGGGTAAATCTAGGTTTTAAAATGATATTGATGAAATTATTATTTTTTTCTAAAGAAAAAAAAAAGAAAGGGACAGAGGGCTCAAGCCATGCTCGACACCTAGGCAAATAATAATGTTATGGTGATTAGTTTAGACATAAAATTTAACTTTTCAAGCAATTAATAAGTGTCGATTTATGGATTCTTTTTTTTTTATTTACGTGGGTGTCCGGGCCAGCTTGCGCGCACCACGACTAATCCCACGGCCCACTGAACACCCTGCAAACCCAGTAGGCATGTAAGGCATCGCGGGGGTGACAAACATGCACATGAGGACTCGAACCCAGGAGCAGCAGGAGGAGACAAGCCCCTCCCACCGCCAGGCCAAGACCCTCGGTGCCGATTTATGGATTCTTGTAATGACTTATTGTTGTGTTGTGTTATGTTATTCAGTATTGTGCTATGAGATAAGGCCCCATGCAAAAACTTATGGACATAGATTTATTGGCCATCTTTAATTAATATATTGATTTATTGGCCATCCCTGGCCTTTGCGATATAAAAAATGGTAAAAAAGAAAAAAAACTAAGACCAAAAAGGGTTTACATAATGACAAATATTGTAGCTTAGACTCATGTGCACTCTAAATTAGAAT
>Ga0325410_1008505_pt1 | contig 11114 bp, 10 predicted proteins | sample PopdelMetagenome_16_FD_206182 | JGI IMG/M metagenome (GOLD analysis project Ga0325410, IMG submission 206182) | Populus deltoides microbial communities from Bellville, Georgia, United States - Xylem-PdIQD-R3 | ecosystem: Host-associated > Plants > Phyllosphere > Stem > Wood/Secondary xylem...
TTAATCAGAAAAAAACTCTAATTAGTTTCAGAAAAATCAAAATCTTAGATTTGAAATCTTCTTTAATCCAAGAAGATTTGTCTAACACCATGGGTTTTGTCCACTAATATCTAGAGACTGACATACTTACATGCCCTGTACAATAATTTGCACATCCATACAAGACATAGATGGGGGTGTTACAAAGAAATATGTATTGCCAAGCAAACAATGTTTTCGTTAACAATCATGAAATGGATATTTATATAATAACAAATTAATAAATACAAGGAAGGGGGGGACCTGATATCCATGATAGGCACCGGAGTCCTCAACTGTAGTGCGGCAATAATCACCAGCTTTCTTTCCAGGACAAACAGCATCAACTGCTATTCCATAAGCCTGCAAGGCTTGAAATGGAACCATAGCCTGCAAAAACAATAACAAAACCCCATCACTTAAAGAAGAAAAACAACTTCAAAATGAGAAAAGCAACCCACCTCATAATCTTCCATGTAATCCCCACATAACAATAGAACTTTCTTCTGTGGCTTGCAATTAGCCATTGCTGATGCTAACAATGAAGCTTGAGATTTAGCTCTCTGTGTATTGCTATTTGAGTGATTATAAATTTGTAAGTGCAGGAGAAACGTTTTGTTCTTTAACTCTCTTTGTTAATGTTGACTCGATCTCGATGCACATTCTGACGAATAAAATAAAGAAAATGGGAGGTTTGTTATTAACGTAAACTACTTAAGTTCAGTTTCACACTATTCATATAAAAACATCGAGAAAAAAAAGTTAATATATATATATATATATATATTTTAATTGTTGTGCTTAGCTCACTTGGTTTGTGGACGTGTCTTAGTCGAAGTTCCTGTCACATGGAGATTTGACTACCAATTATGCTAGCCGCCTCCCCTCACCTATCTTGTCTTAACTTCACACGCGGAGTTTTGAAAATGTTTGTTGAATTAATACATACTATATAATTTTTATTGTAAATTATTTATTAAAATATTTTTTTATTTAGAAATCTATTAAAATAATATATTTTTTATTTTTAAAATTTTATTTTTGATACTTGTATATCAAAATGACAAAAAATATTAAAAATAATTTTTTAAAAATATATTATTTTGATATATTTTTAAATGAAAAATACTTTAAATCATAATTGCTCAATAATCCTAAACATACGTTTAATATCATGATGCTCCGACTAACTAGAACATCTTTGCAGGCAATTTCAAGGCCATAGTTTTGGCAAACATTAGTACTCTATTTCTTGCAATCAGATTTTCCTCCTTTTGAGTTCTCAGAGGTATCTCTACTCATATGGTGTCCTAAGATTGCTTGACTTCATTTTGGCTTCCACTGCCTAAATTTGGATCTGATTCTTGCTATTGTGATGATTTTGGTCTGTTTCTGCTCTAATTGCTTTGTGGGGTTTAATACCGAACTCATTTTTCAGATTCAAGACTTCCAGTGTTAGTTGTTTGATCCTTGCCAGTTCAATCTGAAGCTCCTCTTCATGTATGCACTGCACTTTGGTGTCGGTCTGAATGGACAGCATAAACTGACCACTGCAGATGTTGCGCTAAAATTATAGTTGATCGCTACTGTTCACTCTAAAATTTGTCGTCTGTAAAGCCATATCATTCTGAAAACTTGTCGAAGACACTATTTCTTGATGATGAATGATGGAATGATTGAATTGTCTCGTATATACAACAAGATTCATCTAAGAAATCGGCAAGAAATTCCCATTCACGGAAATTCATATGGGGAAAGTGAATAAAATCTTGGTCTCTCTTTCTGTTATTTTCTTTTAGAAAAATTCATTAGGTTGCTTGCTTGCTGCAGTTGAATGCTTGATTTTCCAAATGAACACCTTCTCTGTTAATCTCCTGTATCTTCGAAATAATCCTTTTCTTTGAAGAGCTCAATCATACATCATTAATCATCGTGCTATTTCTTTACAGCCCCCTGCTCTAAAACGTTCCTTATGCATCCTATATTGCGCTTGCTCTCCTTCCTCTTCTTCTTGGCCACTATATTTTTCTTTTTGGCCATATCCACACCTCTAGATCGCCATGGCAACGAGATATTCAAAGAACATAGCCACCTGTTCAGCTGCGGATCAATACAAGACTTGTCATATCCTTTCTGGGCCAACAACCGAAGCCTGGACTGTGGACGTCAAGGATTCAAGATTTAGTGCCAAAACAATAACACTGTTATACACACTACTAAAAAATTAGCCTATTGCAGATAATATTAAAATCTGTTGTTAATAAAATTCAGTAACGGAATTAGTAATAGATAATTTCAGATGCAAATAATAGATGCTAATTTTTTAGCAACAGATTATCAGTTGCTAATTTTTTTAGCAACAAATTATCCATTGCTGAAATTCGGTTGCTGAATGTATAAATTAGCAACGGATATTCTATTGTTAATGAACGTTGCTGATTAACAATAGAAATTTTGTTGCCAATCCGTTGCTGATTTAACATGAATTTTTTAAATTATTTTTTTCATTTATTGAATTTTTTTAATTATTTGTGGCTATTTCAAAAATTATAGATAAATATACAAAGAACATAAATTAATACTATAAATTATTTTATCAAAAATAATAAGTCAAATAAAATAAATTTCACAATAAATTTTTAAATCTCGTCAAACTTACATCAAAATAGATAAGTCACAATTTAATAAATATATTTTATCATAAAGGTGGTGGTGGGGGTGGTGGTGGAAACGAACCAAAACAATGCTGACCATCATGAGGTGGGACTGGTATACGATGGTCGAGGCCTCGGTCGATATACTGGATTAGACAAGGAATACATCTGTGGAGCCATATGTTATGGCATAGATGAAGCCATAAGTGTCAACATACCTTGGTCCATATTTGATGCTCAAGCTTGGTATCCCATATTACTAAAAAAGTTTTTGATTGAAGTCATCTCCTGTTGTGGTGATAATATATGACCATCTCTTTCCTTTATTTGCTCTTTCAATGCCTGAATTGATGAGCTAGGAGGTGTTGACTCCATCATATATGATTGTGATGAAGCACTCGTACTAACCATGGATTTTGGCATACTAGGTGCACCATATATTCTACCCTTTATAACTCCTTCTATAGCCACACACCAAGCTGCTCCATCAAATGAAGGATGATTTTCCCGATCAGTTTCATATCTTGAAATCATCTTTTTTATGTAATTCTACTACAATAAAATTAAATATAATAATAAATTCATTTTAATTTTAAATAATAATTAAATTATATAAAAAAATACTCACAACAACTTTTTTAAACTTGTTATCTATGAAGGTTTCAGGCTTCTTGGCATTCTGATGCAATATCAAAAACACATCATCCATAATTTATCAAAGGGAAATATAATACGTTGTTTTGATTGTCTATTGATTAGTAAAATGATGTAGGCAAAATAGCTAACTAAATAGGATACACCAAGCAATTACTCTGTTTATTATTTCTTACCATAATTTTTTTTCTTCAACTTTAGTAATATAGACTATTCTATTGGAAAAAAAATATAATCGTTTTCATTGTCAAGTAATATTGTAAAAATAAAGTTTGCATGCAAACATATGCCATAATTATTTTTTTTAACCAACTATTAAATATTTATTTCATCAATAATTTATTACTTAAGGTCGTCACATTAAACAAAGAAATACTAACAAACTAAAAACACTATGGAGACAAATTATATCATTATTAGCAAACAGAGGCTAAGATTTAATTACAATGCAATTTTTCTACAAATCAAGTTATCTTTCAAAATTAATAAAAAGTTTTAAGCTATATAGACAAATCTGGAGGACCAATATGCACAACCCAAAAACTTGGCAACTCCAAATGCAAATAAGTAATGTAATGATGATAGGTTGAACAATCTGAAATTAAAAAAATAAAAATAAATAAAAATAATAGTGTTAAAAAATTAAAAAAATAAATTAGCATGTAATGAGCAAGAATAGCATTGAATATTGTTTCCAACCATTTTATTTTATGATTTATCATGACTTTATAAAATAAAAATCATTTAACAGGCTGGAAAATAAAATTATTTAATAGACTGGAAAGAGAATCCCAACACTGCCATATCCTTACCCACCCAAAAATAAAGTCAGAAAATAATCATTTAAGATGCTGGAAAGAGAATTGGCAATCACTGAGGAACGGATTTGGAGTAGATTTCAACTCACCTTTCCGCTCAAACTCAGGCTAAATAACCTGATATTGATGACAGCTGACCCTTCGCAGAAGGAAATCCTCCAGCAATTAATGGTACAAAAGTTAGCATTCGTGGCTGTAGACGGCGAGGCTGATGAATTTGGACTCACATTTGTAACACATACAATAATAGTCTTCTGAAGAGTCCCAGATTATATTGAGCATCCTGACAGAAAACAAGACATCTGGATGAAAATCATTTACTTCTTGTTAAAATATTCAGATTGAACTGAACATAGCAGACTCTTTCAACACATGAAGAAATGGCATAGTAGCTAATATCTTCAAAGACTAGTTCATGAATTCTGGATCCATACTTATAATTCTGGATCCATCCTGCAGGTCATGTTTTTTTTTTTTTTTTTTTTAAACTTCTTGAGAAAATGGCACCATGAAGAAACAAAATATTAAAATGCATCGTTCTTGTCTTCATTTGTTTCAGATAATGAGTCTCCATTTGTTTCAAATAATGAAAAATGGAGCACGTTGGAGAAAAAAGACAAGGTTAAAGGAGACAAAGCCAAAGCCTTATCGAGAATGAAGGAACTATTGCGATGGGCTGCCTCTGCAAAATCGGAGAAAGCAGGAAAGTATATCGGCCGGAAGGTAAATTTTTTAAACATATTTGAGTCATTAATCTTCTCCCTGAACTGGAAAATTTAAGACTTCTCCTCTCTCGGCATGTATGGACGTTTGAGTTCATTAAGTGCGCATGCAGTATCGGTAAAACCTTGAAATAAAAAAAAGCCTTCAAAAATTAATTAAATAAAAAAATCAAATTAATTGGTTATAAAATCCAAAAAAACTATTATCCAATTCAATTTTAATTTCAAAAACTTGAAATTGATTCAGCCAACATTAAATCTAAAATAAAAAAAAATTAAAAAATTAATATTTTTATTGACACAAAATTAATCAAACCCACATTCCCCCAATAAGCCTTCATTTGCATTTCTGTTGCCTAGCCAACCTTCCTAAGACACATTACTAGAGGTGAGTAAAAAAAACCGAAAAACTGATTTAACTGAGAAAACAAAAAAAAATTAACCGAAAAAACCAAACCGGTAAAAAAAACCGATTGAACCAGTTAAAATATTTAGGAAAATATCCGATTCGATTCGGTTTCCGGTTTTGGTGTGTCTAAACCGGCCAACCAGAACTGGTTTGGTTTAAAAATAAAAAAAAAACCAAGTCGCGGGCCGCCTCCTTCCTCCTATTAGCCAACAACCCTAGCAAACCATTTATCATTTCCTTCTCTTTCACACAGCCGCCCCCTCCCCTCCCATTAACTATTTGAATGCTTTCACAATTTGAAGGGTCCCTTTTATTCATAGCTTCCGGCCTTCCATGCTCTCGTTGTCTCTCATCTCTCAACGTAAAGGAAAAGTAACTGATTACAGGTTAAGCTTTAATATTTCCTTTCAACATTTGAATAAAATTTATCTTATTCTCTTCCAATCTTCCATGCTTTCTGTCTCTCATCTCTCATCTCTCAAACTTCCCATGTCAGAGGTGAATTGTTGATGATTCTTCCATTGATTTACTTGACTCTCTTTCATGGGTCACGGCATAAAAAGATCCCACCTCGATTGCCTGAGAGGGATTATTTTGGGTCTAGAAGCTGAAGAGTGTCCAGAAAAATCAAAGCAATGATTGGCTGATTGCTAAGAACTGATACTGTTTTTTTGCAATTAATTTTTCCTTTGCAAGAAGTTGTAACAACGAGAACAACGTTGTTGACTCTTAGAGGATGACATCTTGGCATTGCATTTCGGTTTAAATCGGTTTGGAAGGGAAAAAACCGAACTGAACTGAAATTAATCGGTTTGAATCAGTTTTCAGTTCGGTTCGGTTCAAAAACTATTTTTTTTGGTTTGGTTGTTTATTTTGGTTCAAAACCGGACTGAACCGAAAATGTTCAGCCCTACACATTACCCAAACTTTGTATGGAGAAGTTGGGAAGCTTTGCTAGGAAGCCGGCTAAGACACATTCCCTGCTGTCATATATAGTTTTTACCATAAATTTTGCACAAACTCTGCCATCCTTTCTAAGACACATTACCCATATTTCTCCCCCAAAAAACAACACACATACACCCAGTAAAACCAAAAAACCCAGAACCCTATAAAAAGTCTCACTACTTCCATATTTAACAAATAATTTGTAATAGATCTACAAAATTATTCTGTAAAATTAGTTAATAAAAAAATATATATTCTCTCTAAATTACAAACATAATCTTTTAAATATAGGTTTATGATTATACCTGCTATTTTAATTTTTCACACCATGTTTGCTCCCTGCAAGATTGAATTTTTTGAAGCGTAAAGTAACTGGAGAAAAAGTTAAGAAAACAACAAATTATGTTTGTGGAAAATGACGCATGACAGGGATAGGTAGAATTAAAAGGGACATATGGGTTTGGCTCCTGGAATAGGAATAGAAAGGAAGGGATATAAGTTAATTAGGTTTTTGGAGAATTATAGAAAGGGATACAATATTGGGTTCTTCTGGAGAATGAAGAAAGTTTGCAGCTGTGGGGTTCTCCTTTTGTTGTTTAGGTAATAAAAAAGCAACACATTATTATTATTATTATTATTATTATTATTATTATTATTTTACCAAAGTTAACATCAACCATATTAGTAACGGCAAATCCGTTGCTGATTTTTAATATATTAATTTATTTTTTAGTATTTGATTTTTTGTTGCTGAATCCATTACTAATATTAAAAAATTAATATATATTTAATCCGTTGTTAATCTGTTACCAAAATTACTTCTAAATTAATCTGATATTAATATCCGAGGCTAATTACCTCCTTTTTAGTTGTGAGAGATCATGTCACATAATTACAGCATTAATGTCAATCGACAAAGAGCTTCCTATTCGCACAGTAGTTCGAATGGATATGAAGGATGATGGTTGCCCTGAGCATCTTTTTAACATCACCCTCAGCAATACTCCCTTTGATTATGCTCCTTGGAGTATAAACCCTAGTTTTGTATACGATTTCCCCCCTGAAAAGTAGAATCAAATACCCATTACCTCAAAACGCCCCATAAAAGTTACGACTGCCGGAGGTTTCTACATAGACAAACGGAACCGGCAACCACATATTCAATCATGTGGTGTAACAACATCCTAGTTTCGATTCTTGCTGGCGCCTTTGAGGAACTTTACAACCCTAAAGCAACAGTAAAGGTAGGTCTTGAATCGGACTACAAAGCTGACTGGAAACCTCACTCGTTATGTACCACAACAAGAGATGGACAATGTGGACATTATCCGTGTAGTTTTTCAAGTTTACTTTTTGATCATAAAACTTCACTCTTTCACCTTTCAATCTTTGACTGTTGAGAGAGAAGAGAGGCACTGGAGATGAAAATAAAGAGAGAAAGCTTTATATCGGTGATGAAAATCGATCGGTGTTAATGAGTTTTTCTTGAATAAATGAGTCTAATGAAAGTGATTTAAATCTTATAAAAAAAACATGAACAATTAAGGAAAGGAAGTTTTAATTAAAGAAAAACTTGGCAAAATTTCACAATAAAAATCTATTTGCTTGATACTATGGCGTGTTGATATTTTTTTGAAGGAAAAGAAAGATCTTATCCATGTCAAAGATGCATGCATGCATGGTTCCTGCTTTATCATGAAAATAATTAGGATGATTCTAATCAACTGAAAACGGGGGCAAAATTGGGATTTTGAAAATTAAGGGTGCCAAAATGAAAATATATTACAACACATTTAAAAATAAAATAAACTAGCTAGTAATGACTATAGAAAATTACAATTACAAAAAAAAAGGCAGTGGTTTTACTGGACAAGAAGTTGTTGAAACTTGTCTAGAAAACATAATTAAATGGGCTTATACAAGTAAGAGGTGAGAATGAAAGTCTAGTAAGTTAAGTAGGACTAAATTAGAAACATGAGGGATAATTTTAAAATTATTATAAAGTGAAGGACTAAAATGCAAAAAAAAGAAGGAAAGTTTAGCCTCTCTCTTAAAAGAGGGCTGGCAGTGTGAAGAAAAGAAAAACTTCATCTTATCATATTGAATGGACTAACCGTTTTTTTCATGGTTGCTTCTGCTTTTGAAGCAAACCACAGGAAAACAAATATTTGGTAATTAATAAAATTTAATTTACTGATTATCGGCCCTATTAGTATTTGCGTTGAAAACGCAGGATCATTGAAAGCAGCACAATACTGCTTTCAGTTGTGGAGAGTGGCTCCACTGTTCACGTGAACAGTGGAGCCTGTCTCTATTGTTCTGGTCGGACCGGGTCTGGTCCAAAGCTAAATGCATTGAGCCGGGTCCGATCCAGTAAAAAAATTAAATTAAATTTTTTTATTTTTAATTGTGTTTTATTCAAAAAACTAGTGTTTAACATTATTCAATGACACTATATAAATTAGATGAAGATCGCTTGATTGATAACAATCCCAATTTTGTTCTTGATTATATTTTACCTGATGTGGTTGCGCATTTAAGAAAACAAGGAAACTGTAGTCCTTGTCAGATGTATTTCATACATGATGGAATTGTAGATAGTTTAATTGAACAATAAAAAATATTTTATATAAAGTATTATTTATTCTTTACTTTTTTTCAACGATGAACGAGCCAGGTTTGTTATCAAAATGCTTGGAACACAAACAAGCACTCAACCTATCTACTCTCTCTCCTCTTTCAATGGCGCATGAGCAGATTCGATATCAAAATGCTTGGAACACAAACAATCACTAAGCCTAAATGTGCACATGTTCCTCGAGTATAGATGTAATAACAATAGTTAAATCTATAATATTTAAATTAAAAACCATCAATATTAATCTATATTTTTTAAAATTATTTTATAACCTTAATTTCAAAAACATTCTTAACCAAAGACATTAAACTACTTTTTGTTCAATCTCAATTTCAACCACAATTTTAACCAAATATACATAAATATTAAATCAACCTCAACCAAAAATACTTTTTATAAAATAACTTTTTTCAAATCACAACCATAAAAGCTATCATAATACCAAACACACTTTACCCATCAAACTCAACTGATGCATTCTGTTTTTGGACTTTTAAAAAAAATTAAAAAAGAATTTTATTTTTTTATTTTAAATTAATATTTTTTAATATTTTCAAATATTTTACTATGCTAGTATTAAAAATAATTTTTTTAAATAAAAAAATATTACTTTAATATATTTTAAATTTTTATTTTATTTTTTTTAAAAAACTCAATATCATATTCCAAAACAACCCGCCGTGACACTGCAAAAAAAAAACCTTTGTGCCAGCACAAGGTAAACGTCCCAGTAACTATCATTTCAAGTGATGAAAAGGCCGGCTGGTCAAAAATTGTCTGAGGCAGAAAAGCTCCAATAATCAACTCAAACTCACCCTCTCATAACCTTCATTATAATGATTCCCTCTTCACCCTCCTCCCCCATAATTTATTCACCACCGTGTCTCTTCCTCTATCTCCTCCACAAAATCGAGATTCCTAAATGAACCATAACTTCTTTTTAACATCCTTTTCTCCAATAATAAGTCTCTTTGTTGTCACTTTGTTCCTCCTGGAAAAGAAAGCCTCATGTACAGACCCTCAGTTCCTAGCTTGCAATCCCGAAAGCTGTGGCGATGGCCAAAACATAAACTTCCCATTTTACATCCAGAACAAGCAAGAACCCTCCTGTGGCTACCCTGGATTCAGTCTCTCTTGCAATAACAAAGGCAAGCCAGTCCTTAAACTGTCCAATAACGAGTATATCATCCACGAAATCTACTACCAAAACCACTCTCTTCGTGTCTCAAATGCAGCTGTTTTTGGGAAAAGCACCCCCTGTATTCCTCAAATACAAAACATGTCTCTAGCTGATGACAGGTTCCTTCTGCCTTCTAACAGAGCAAGCCTCTTCTTGCTTTACAATTGCAACTCAACACTGCTAGCAAATGATAGTGAACTTCTGAATTACAAGGTTGATTGTTTTGGGGAGAATGGAACTGTTTCAACTCTAGCAATGCTTGATGATGATCCTCTGTTGGGTCCTGCATCGGACAAGTGTGAAACTGGAGCTGTGGCACCTGTGGATGTGTATAGAGGAGAGAATGTCGGGAGTGAAAGGATGCTATTGTTAGAAAGAGGGTTTGTGTTGAATTGGATAGCAAGTAATTGTAGCATCTGTGAAGGGAGTGGTGGCAAGTGTGGATTTGATAACGCCACATACCATTTCAAATGTTTCTGTCCTGATAGACCTCATTCTCGGTCTTGTACTTCCGGCGAGTCATTTTAATTTTTTCTTTTTTCCTGTCTTGAAATTTTGTTAACGTTATTTTATGGCATAGAGCCATTGCCCACTTGTTTGCCTTGGCTAAAAAGTTGCTAGTTGTGTGTTACGCTGGGATCGTTATGTCCACACAACCATGGTAAAAAAAAAAAAAAAAAAACTCTCTTCCTTCCAGTACTGTCTAGAAGAGGTCCATCTTGCTAGGCTAGCAAAGTCTTGGATGAACAGCGGCACACACCACTAACAAACTGGCAGTAGGTACTGGGTGGTTTAGGCAAAGAGTCTTCGATGAAAAATGAGGAGATAGCTACTTTCATGCATATATATAAACTTGATTTTTTAATATTTATACAATTTGATTTGTATCATTTTCTGAATGATTCTTCAGGAATAGAACTGGCTCTGTTTCAATGAATTTAGATCTGGAAATTAACTTGCAGCTGTCTGTTTTTTCTTCTGCATTGGTTCAGCTCTTATTATTCGAACATAACATTATATTCTGTCAACTATGATGCAGGGAATGGCAATATGGGACGAAAGCTTATAATAGG
>Ga0325410_1008509_pt1 | contig 11111 bp, 7 predicted proteins | sample PopdelMetagenome_16_FD_206182 | JGI IMG/M metagenome (GOLD analysis project Ga0325410, IMG submission 206182) | Populus deltoides microbial communities from Bellville, Georgia, United States - Xylem-PdIQD-R3 | ecosystem: Host-associated > Plants > Phyllosphere > Stem > Wood/Secondary xylem...
GTTGGTGTTTCTCTACTGCTCACAGCTTGAGTTTTATCGTGGGATCTGCGTGGTTTTTTTTAGTGTTGTAAATTTTATTTTTAAAAGTATTTTTTTATTTAAAAATATATTTAAATAATATTTTTTTTATTTTATAAAATTTATTTTTTATTCTAATACATTAAAATGATACAAAAATATTAAAACAAATTCAAATTATAATAAAAATAGATTGAAACTCAATATCAAACACCCCTAAATTAGAAATTCCTTTCTTTTTTATTATCTAGGGTATATATTAATGTATGTTTTGGTAATTTTTAAAAATATTTTTTATTTAAAATTATATTAAAATAATTTTAATTTTTTATATCAGTACATCCAAATTATTAAAAAAAACAAAAAAAAGTATCAATTTGATATTTTTTTTAAGATAAATACAATTCTAAAAGATATAAAAACAAAAGCTATCACAATCTCAAACATGTAGAAACTCCTTTATCAAATTTTATAATTCTAAACTCTAATACAATGTTTTATTTATTTAATATTTAATTAAAAGGTCACACCAATTGAGTTTGAAAAAACTCTATTTATGGTCTTTTGGCACTATTTTGTGGCTTATGTTTTAATTTTTTTAAAAACAAAATACAAAACTTTATTATATATATATATATTATTTAATGTGATAAATATAAAATATATTATTAACTGAAATATAAGACTAATATTATGATAGATTTAGTTATGGTATTGAAATGAAAGTATTGATGGTGATATGAAAGTTACTAAAATATAAGACTAATATTATGATAGATTTAGTTATGGTATTGAAATGGTAGGTGATATGAAAGTTGTGGTGGTGATTTTAGTAATATAATAATGATTTATATGATATTAATAATAATGATGATAATTATAGTAATATTAAATTAATAATAATTGATATTTTATTAATAAATAGAGATAATTATTGTAAGTAATAATAAAACCATAAAGATGATTATAATAAAATAGTTAGAGGTAAAAAATCTAAATATGTCTATAAAGGTTATAAAGCAATTGTAATAGTAGAGTTAATAATAATGGTGATAATAATAAAATAAAAGGTGGTTGTTAATAATTGAATATTAAAATTATTAAAGTTGTGGTTTAATAACTGAATTATAAAATTTATGGCGGTCATGGTTATGAAATTTGGATAATATTGGTGGTGTTTGTCATGGTATGATAATGATAATATTAATAATGTAATATTAAATAATCTATTTTTATTTTTTTAATTATCTTTTGAAATTGTTAAAAATAAACATAACAATCCAATCATTTGATTATTATTTTTATTTTTTGAAAAAAGTAAAACCAACAATACTAAAATAATTGTCTAAACCACTTTGTTTGGTTTTCCAAACAAAAATATAATGAATTGTTGATTTTTATATATTTTATTAAAAAAATCAATAAATTTCTTAATTTATTGAGTTTTAAATATATCATCAATTAACCACATCCATTTTGGTGTTTTCATAAAAATCAACAATTTTTATATCTTTTTTATTAAAAAAAAATCATTTCCATTTACCAAGCAAACTAAACTTGGAAAGATTTGTGTTTTTCCAAAATAGCACTTTCCTATAAAAATATTAGAAAAATAGCATAGGTTGAAATTTTTTTTGAAAAATATCATACCTTAATGGGTTATGTTGTTCCTAACAACTTAACCTAATTGATTGTGTTGTTCCCAATAATACAATTCATGAGGTAGTGCAATTTGATTTGTCCAAACATTGCAACCTAAAAAAATAATAGCCCTACATATTTTTCTCCATTTCTCTTCTTCCTCTTATGCAAAAAAAATCCCTTCTCCCTTAGTAACCATTGGTGATCTTGCCCTCCCTCTTTATAACCAATCTATGCTATTTTTTAATTTTTATTTTCTCTATCTTGTCTTTTTTTTCTTTTATTGTCTTCTTTGTTATTTAACTCAAAATCATTTCCCCCTCCCTCTCATTCACCCTCTACCATTATGGCTTTGCCACCACTATCACTGCCGCCACTTCCTCTTCAACAAATTAAGGTAAACACTATCTCATTCCTCACTGTTAATTTTATGGGTTTATTTGTTATTTTATGATTATGTTAAGGTTTAATTGATAATCATTTGTGTTGATATTGTTATATTAAAGTTTAGTTCAATTGATATCAATTAGGTTTGAATCAATGCAATTAGATATAATTTGAGATAATTGATGCTATGAATTACATCAATTAGGTATAAATTATATAAATTAGGGTTTTAAATTGAATTTTAGGACTAATAGCAATAATTAGAAATTTTATCCAATTAGAGAGTAATTATGGTTGGAGGATTCACGTCTATTTGATGTCTTAGATAAGGAAAAGGCCACTCAAACAAAAGGTGGTACAAATGAGTACAACACTCAAAGATGAGGACATACCCACAATATAATGTTAATGAAGTTAGCTCGTCATTAAGCAATTGGCCTAGATAGAGTTGGCTAATGTAGATATTAAATGTTGTTTTGTTATTTTTTAAATTGTGAGTTTGTATTTATTTTACTTTTATTTAGTTCTACTTTAATAATTTTTTAGACTTGTCACTTTGAGATATTATTATTGTTATGTATTTTTGAATTTTCATAGTTAGGTTGTTTAGAATTTCAAAATAAGCATTTCTAGGTGAACGAAGGCAACATAGTTGAGCGAAATGATGAAATTGTTATTGTTTTAGCCTTGCTAGTTTTATAGACTTACTAATTTGACAAATTGTTATTGTTGAATATATTTTGAATTTTCATAAATAAGTTGTTTAGAATTCAGAACAAGACATTTTCAGGTGAACAAAGACAACATGATTGAGTGAAAGAATGATATTAAGAGAGAATATTAAACCAATTATCATTTTACAAGTTAGGTTACATTTTTATCCAAATAATCACTTGAATAATAAAACATTTTAAAACTTGTATAACATGTTAGAAAAAAGAAAGAGAAAGTGACAGAAAAAAATAATTGGAGTATAAATGTTTAGGAGATTGTGGAAATGATTTTAATATAAGTAAAAGAACTAAAAAATAGTTATGTGATCAATTATTGTTTTACAGGTTTAGGATAAAGTTTAGGATTTAGGATTAAGATTTAAAGATGTTTATGGTTTTGTTTTGGATTTGGATTTGAGATTTGTTTTAGGGTTTGGATTTAGAGCTTAGTGTTTGAAGTTTAGTTAGAGTTAAAATTTGGATTTCGAGTTTAGATAGGGTTTAGAGTTTGGATCTAGATTATGGTTTAATTTTTCAGCTCAATGGGTTACTGTGTTAAGATAAGTGTAACCGATTAAAGTATACTATTTTCCATAAACTTTCTCGACTTGTGCTAAATTTTTAATTTTTTTATGGGAGTATTATTCTTAAAAACCATTCAGAAAAGGATAAGTAAGGTATTGGATTATTTTTTCAAAAATAACTAATGTGTTTTGTTTTTAATAATTTAGTCTTTTATATAAAAATAACTTAGATGATATGGAGCTATTTATAAATAAATTAATACTCTAATTTTTTGAAAAACTAGAATTTCTTATTTAAAAAGAGTCAAGAAAAATTAAAAATTCCTATTCAAAAGCAATAGTTCTCCATCTAGAAAATTATAAAACTAGTTTTCTAGTTTTTCGAATTCATACTAAGTTTGAAAAACATATTTTTAAGGTTCTCTATAGTTTTTCAATACAAGTCTTTCATGGTTTTTTAAATAAACAACCATGAATGACATATCAGTGTCATAAATTTAACATTTATTATAAATTTAATATAAAAGATTGTTTTAGTTAACAATGTAACTTTTTCGTGATAATTTTTAATCTGTATGAAACAAAATTAATATTCTATAATTAGATTATCATAAATACAAAATATTAAGATGATTCATTACAAATTATGGTTTTGATTTTTAAAAACAAATTATAATCTTAATGTTTTTTTTTTTGGGAAAATTCATTTTTGTTCTCAATAAATGAATACATTTTCTAACATTTTATTGTGTTGCACTTGACATGAAATGAAACCTCCAAAATTAAAGAAAAATTAAAAAATGGAGTCATTACCTAGTTTTTCTAAGGTGACTAAGTGTCTTATAATATGCATTGGTTTCAAAGATCTAAGTGAATGGTTGATTATGCTTACAGGAAGATAAAAATCATCCTTACCATATTCTTTCCAAGAAAAGGTTATCTTAATTATGTGTTTCTTCTAAATTTATTTTATACATGTCATTAACCGTCTAAATTATTTTCTAAGCTTATCTGCAAGTCATTTGTAATTGGTGGATATTTGTATAGACATCATAAAAAAAAAATTTATTATAAATAAAAGTTGTATGAAACATTATGATCAACCCACATTAGTTTTTATTTTAAAGAGACTCACTAATTTATTATTGACCTCGTGTTTGGCTAAAACAATCACACTATACCTACGTTAATCCCTAAAACTAGGAGACATATCGACATAACCGTTAAAATCCAATTTTAATTAAGACATGATATTAACTTGATGAAAACTCATTTTAAATTTAAAATTTTTGCACTAGGCATATGTCTGTTCCTAAAAACTAGGAGACATGTCAACCTAACTATTAAAGCCAAAGCTTTATAAAAAATATGACAATAAGAAAAAAAATATTATGGTGACTACTAGTGACAGAGACAATGACAGTGATATCAATATTGTGGTTTTTCTCAAGTTTATTCTCTATCTTTATCTTTCTTTCTCTTTTCATTTTTTTTCATTTTTTTCTCTTTGTTTTTCTTTTTCTTTTCTTTCCCTTTACCCTATGCTACTTTTTAGCTCACATCATCTCAATTTCTAGCTCAAAAACTCATTTTTCCTTATTTCTCTTTTTTATGGTTTTTTTAGTTTTATTATTCTTCTCCTTTTCTTTCTCTTCCTCTTCTCCTTTCTCCTTTCTCACCTCCTAGATCAAACTTACTCATTTTTCTCAACTTAAAATCTCAATTTTCTTTCTCTTTCTATCTCAACATTCTTTTTCTAACTTGGATCCCCTCTTCCCTTGCTTCAACCATCCATTATATGCAAGTATTCTTGGTTGTGTGACCTCAATCCTCAATATAGTTGTACACTTTGGCCAAAGCTATTTTTGTTGGTCTTTTTGCACCTCTTTTGCAATGGCTTCAAAGGGTTATAATGTTTTTTTTTTAACATGTGGTGCACATACAAGGGAGAAGAATAATGTGTTGTTTAACATTTATAACAGGTGTGTGAGAGAGAAAAAGGTGAGTCTAAATTATAGCAAAAACACATGAAAAACAAAAGCAAAAGAAAGATGTTGTAGAATCCATGCATTGAAAATAAGGTATTATTTTGGCCATGCACCAAAACAATGTTGTTTTAGTGCTTTCCTTTCATTTTCTTTTTCTTAACTATTATAAGTGAAACACATCGTTTCACTTAAAATAAAATGATGTTGTCTTGGACTTAAACCAATTTTTTATGTTTTCAAGAAGGTCCCTCAATTCTTTACTATTTTGAATTTGGTCATTGGTTATTTTTTTGGTCAATTTCAACAATTTTTTCAATATTTATTCTCAATTTCATCTGTGATTGCATTAAAATGGTCTTTGCTTGTTGTCACCTTTTTCAATTCAGTTATTGCATTTTTATTTTTTTTATTTAGTCAATTTCAACCATTTTCTCAGTGTTTCTTAACGATTTCATTTCTTATTGTATTAAAATGGTCCTTGCATGTTACCGCCTATTCCAATTCAGTCTTTGGATTTCTAATTTTCAATTATTTAGCCAATTTCAACCATTTTCTCAATATTTCTTCTCAATTTCATCCACAATTGCATTTTTTTTCTTTTTTATAAATATTTTTTTTCTTTTTTTATTGACATGTTTTTTTTTCTTTTTTAGGATATTTGAGGGGGGCATAAAAATTTGAGTTATGATACATTGAAAATGGAAAACATGAAAATAAAAAAAACTAAGAAAAAGAAAAAAATCTTTTTATATTGAACATACCTTTAGCTTTGTAAATATCCTTAAAGGTTTTATGGATTTATAAAAAATACCTTTAAAATAAAACATTGAAATTATATTTTGAATTAACCTCGTTTAAGTTTAGTTTCATATTTGAAAAAAACTTCAATGTCAAGTTTTTTTTAAGGGTTGAATATGTGAAGGGGCCTTTTTTGATTGAAAAGAAAAGGTTCGTGATTGTCTTTATATCTTTTATGAGTATTTTTTTTGCAGTAATTTTTGCTTCTTAAAGTGCTTTTCAAATTATTATTTTTTGAAAAAGTAATAATTTGATGCTTTATAGGTGTTTTTGGATTATTTTGATATGTTGATGTCAAAAATAATAAAATATTATTTTGATACATTTTCAATTAAAAACTATTTTTAAAAGATACCCTGCATGATAATATCAAACACATACAAATTTGTTGTTAAATTAAACTTTTGAACATTACTTGGCACACAATTACACATTATCAAAAACCTGGTTTAGTTTCAGTCTTTTAGTTTCATATGGTAAATAATTAATATAGTAAGTAATACACTAATCGATCAGCTTGTAAGCTTTTTATTATTGTTGTTGTTGTTGCAACTATTGAATCAATGATAGTTAATGTTGGGACCAATGTGATAATATTGATTTTCTATTTAGGGGATGTTTGAGAGTGTGTTTGAAATTGTTTTTGGATGCTTTTTAAAAGTGTTTTGGGCATAAAAAGACATCAAATTTATGTATTTTTTAGTGTTTCTCGATGGTTTTGATGTGTTGATGTAAAGAATGAAAAAAATCCTAAAAAAATTATTTTAATGTATTTTCAAACGAAAAGATATTTTGAAAAACACTCTGCACTACAATCTCAAACACATAATAAATTTGATGGTGATGGTACCTTTGGGAACACCAACCAATCTAATTTTGGGTGCCAAATTTGTAGAGGTCTTTTTAGTGTATAGACTAGGCAATGTCTTGTGTTACGCCGCGTGCTATACTAAAAGATTTTCCTAACATAAAAAATATTTATTGATTTTTAGTGTGTTTCATAAAAGTAAGAAAACCTGGAATTCAAGTTATAAACCCGACTGTGTCCAATAAGCTAGTTTTATTTAATTATATAATAAGAAAAAGCAACGATGGTAAATGGACTGTGTTAAAAAAAACTATAAACATGTATAAATAATGTGGCATTTAACTTGAACCACACATGCATGCTCACTCGACACGGGCTTGTTTATGAATTTCAACTGGGACCTAGGTTGTAAAGTTAAGATAATCTCATAAAAAACAAATGGATAAAAATTACGGTGCTCTATTCCTAACAATCCAAATATGAAAGGATGGAATAAAAAAATCAATTAAGAAAAAAAAAACCAACAACTCGGGTAAGTTTGCTAAATCCCGTAAGTCGGATCGTGTGAATAAGATAACCTAAAAGAAGGCAGAACAAGAAAAATTATGAAGCCCAAATCTCAAACTAAAAAGACCCAAGTAAACTAAAAATTATTCAATCTTAAAAAACAATCTAAACAAAAGACCCAAGTAAACCTAAGCTATCCCACTAAACTTGTGACTTAGGTCATGGGACTAGGATAAACCCATAAAAAAAAAAGCAAAGAAAATCACGAAGTCCAATTCCTAACCAACTCAATATTGAAAAAAAATCAATTTAAAAAAGGGACTCAAAGCAACAAATAGTAATAAAAAAGAATGAGAATTAAATTTGGCATATATATATATATATATATATATATATGATAGGGCACCTTTTTAACATATCAGCGTGAATCCTAATGAAATGAAAGGGGGAAAAAAGGGTAGAGGAAAAAGAGGTCGTCGGAGCCTCATTTCCCTTCTACTATCAACACGCGCAAAGTCACTAGAGAGGCCTTGCCACGCCGCATTCATTGCCACCAAAGAAGACGGTGTTAGGTTGTCATTGAAAGCCATATACGCTAGCTGAACATGGTGACTTCCCTCATATGTTGGTGTGAGAGTTGCACATCCCAACCAATCTGTCCTTGCCTACCCACCAGATTTGTATTAGTTTCAGTTTTGGTCTCTTAATATCTAATTTTTTTACATCAACATAATTTTATTTTATTTTGTCAAATCAAATGTTAAAATCTTTTATTGACAGTGTAAAAAAAACCTATATATAGAATATCAAGTCAAATCTCAAATGAAAACAATGCGAAATGATCATTTTAAAAAAAGAACAAGTTGAGTGATAAAAAATACTCTTTCCCAGAATATACAAATCAATCATTGATATTAACAAACAGAAGGGACTAAATATTTATTTAAGCTTCAAATTCAATCCTTGAAGTTCTAATTTTTTTAAATCGATGAAATTAGATTGTATCTCGTCAACATTAATCAAGCGACAAAACATTCCCTGACATTATGAGATCCCCATACACAAACATAAAAAATAAACCACCAAAACCAATTTCAAATCAATATAATATTAAAGGACCAAATAAAATAAACAAAACATTATGCGTTTTGCCTCACAAGCTATAAGACTTTACTAATACCAATTTCAAATCTTGTTTGGTACATGAAATATCATACGAGGATTGTGAACGGATTCTTAGTTTGAATAAAAGTGTGGATCTCATTGCCATACTGAAAATAGAAAAGCCCGTAATTATTTGCACATCAAAATTGAAATATGATAAATTAGGATTTTGTTTTTAATCAGAACATTTAAATTTGAAAAAAATAACATAATTTAATAAAAACTACACTTTTTAAAAAATCTACCATTGAGAGTAGCAATATTTTTAAAAATAATTCAAATGCGCCAACAAATTTTCTAAAGAAGAGAGATAAAAGAACAAAAAAAAAAGAATAATATCTTAAAAATACATCAAAACTCTAATAATGATGTTTTCTGTATTATAATAAAAATATTGACGAAATAAATTCAATAATATAAAAAAAAATCATCATAAAATGTATTTTTTCACTTGATATTTTTATCAAATCATGCTACTTTTTTTTTTAAAAAAATTAACTTGTGTTAGTTTAGCTTTTTTTTTTCTTTAAAAAAAAAACTATGCTAGACAAGAAAAACACCCGATAAATTACAAGTAAATTACAATGCTTTATTCCTAACAATCTAAATATGAAAGGATGAAATAAAAAAATCAATTAAGGAAAAAAAACACTGACAACTCGGGTAAGTTTGCTAAAACCCGTGAGTCGGATCATGCGAACAAGATAACCTAAAAGAAGGCAGAACAAGAAAAATTATGAAGCCTAAATCTCAAACTAATCTAAAGTTAAAGGATAAAACAAAAAAAATATCCAATCATAAAAAACGATCTAAACAAAAGACCAAAGTAAACGTAAGCTAACCCACCAAACTTGCAACTTAGGTCATAAGATTGGGATAAACCCATAGAAAACAAAGCAAAGAAAATCACGAAGTTCAATTCCTAACCAACTTAATGTTGAATGGTGAAATTGAAAAAAATCAATTTTAAAAAGGGACCCAAAGCAAAAAATTACAATAAAAAGAATGAGAACCAAATTTAGCAAAAAAGTGTATATATATATATATATACATATATATATATATATATATATGATAGGACACATTTTTTGACATATCAACTTGAATCCTAATAAAATGAAAGAGGAAAAAAAAAAGGTAAAGGAGAAAAAAGGGTATAGAAAAAAGAGGTTGTCGAAGCCTCATTTCCCTTCCACTATTAACGCATGTGACCTTATTGGAGAGGCCTTACCACGCCTCATTCATTGCCACCAAGGAAGCCGATGTTAGGTCGTCGTTGAAAGCCATATACGTCAACTGAACATAGTGGCTCCCCTCATATGTTAGTGTGTGGGTTGCATGTCCTAACCACTTTGTCTCTGCCCACCTATCATATTTATGTTAGTTTCAGTTTTGGTACCTTAACATCTAAATTTTTTACATTAACATAATTTTATTTTATTTTGCTAAACCAAATGTTAAAATCTTTTATTGACAATGCAAAAAACCTATATCTAATATCGAAACAAAATACCAAATCAAATCTCAAATGAAAACAATGTGAAAGGATTAATTTAAAAAAAATATTAAGTGATCAAAAAAATCTTTCCATGACTATACAAATCAATCCTTGATATTAGCAAACAAAAAGGACTAAATATTTGTTCAAGATTCAAATTCAGTCCTTAAAGTTTTAATTCTTTTAAATTGATGAAATTAGATTTTATCTTGCCAAACCAAGAATTAACCAAACAATAGAACATTCCCTCGACACTATAATATCCCCGTACGCAAAATAAAAAATAAACAACCAAGACTAATTCGAAATCAAAATAATGTTAAAGGACCAAATAAAAAAAGAATTAAGGAACCAAAATGAAAAACAAAACAAAACATTGTGTAATCTACAATGTTTTGCCTCACAATCAACAAGACTTTACTAATACCTTTAGTTTTTCTTTTTATTTTAATTATTTTTTTTAACAACAAAAGATTACATCTTCTTATAAAAACGCTTACATGTGAATTTAAGAATTGTTATATTTTTAGGTCTTTTTATTGCATAGATTAGGTTTTTTTTAGCCGACTACATATGAAAACGTATAAAAACACTTATATGTGAATTTAAAAATTCTAATTTTATCTTATTTATCTAGCTTATAAGAGGCCGTGTATCAATATATTTATATAGGATGATAGCATAGTTTTCAAATCCGGCTTGGTGGCCGGTCCAGTCCAAGGTCCAGGTTCTGGATTTTGACCGGATCACCTGGTTGGTCAGGTCAATTTTTTTTTTTAAAAATCAAAACGATATCGTTTTAATAAAAACAAAAAACAAAAGTCAATAAGTTACAACCGGGTTTTTAACCGGTTCTTGCCAGGTTCACCTGTCAGGTCAACCAGGTCACACCGTATTTTTTTTATCCTTTTTTTTTTTTCAACATGAGGTGGTTTCAGCTTCGGTTGATGTATCTTAAAAAATATATATCTTTAAATTCCAATCCTGATATAGATATAATGAAGATAGGATGATGTGATGGTGATATAATGTTGTTAGTTAGAAAATTGTTTGTTTTTTAATCCA
>Ga0325410_1008511_pt1 | contig 11111 bp, 8 predicted proteins | sample PopdelMetagenome_16_FD_206182 | JGI IMG/M metagenome (GOLD analysis project Ga0325410, IMG submission 206182) | Populus deltoides microbial communities from Bellville, Georgia, United States - Xylem-PdIQD-R3 | ecosystem: Host-associated > Plants > Phyllosphere > Stem > Wood/Secondary xylem...
TGAATGTGGTTTGTACTCGCCCCACCAAAAATAAATTGTGTTTCTAATGTAACCAAACATTTGTTTTGATGTGGTTGCTTCAAACGCAGAAGCAACCACGCAAACAAACGTACTCTAAAACTAAAAACACACACGCACAACTGGTATTGTTATCTTATATATATATATATATATATATATATAAAAGATAACAATAACATGAACTCTGAAGGGTGTAACTCAACTGGTCAGATTCTAGATTTGTTTTCTAGAGATCATCAGTTCGAATATCACAAACCTCATGGCCACTAGAGACTTATATGGTTGTTAACTTCAGAGCCTATGAAATTAGTCGAGGTGCACACAAACTAGTTCGAACATCCACGTTAATAAAAAAAAACAATCAATAACATGAGAAGATAGGATTTGAAAACAAAGGAAACAATCATTACAATGGAAATTCAAATACCCTCTTGAATTTTCCATAATTCAAACTTCTTATATAATACAACACGATGCTCTGTTGAATCCTAGAATATTTCCAATTAGATGTGCCACCTACATTTCTCCCTTCATTTCTCCCTTCATTTATAAAGCTTGGAAGCTGATCAAGCTTCGATCAACTCAAGGTGGTTTCATGTCCAATTCACTGTAAGAAAACACTCTTCGATATATCAGCTGGGATTGGGAAGAATATTGGTTTTTTACAGCAAGAATATTTCGTTGCTGTGAATTTGTTACACTGCATTTCTCAACTGATGGATGAGGTGGAAATACAAGAGGAAAAGGAAAACTGAAGGGTTAGCATTCAGTTAAGACTACAATGTTGGCAAGTAAAGTCTACTTTCAGCCCTCAAATCTAGAGCATTTCTACAAGCTTCTGCAATCTTTGCATCTCTCAATTCTCGCAACTTCCTTCAAATTTTCAAAGCAGCATATATGAGGGAACTCACATTAGGATTAGAAAGCAGTGGTTTTGTTTTTTCCAGACACAACAACAATGTGAAGTTATAGCTAATTTGTTTTGGATCTTACAAAGCTCAATGGACCATTTTCTATTTATTTATCATTATAACTCTTAATTAATATATTGTTTTGCATCTACCATGAGAAATTATCCAAGTGGATATTAATATGAACTAGGACTTAACGAGAGGATTAAAACCAACAAGGATTAATCAATGATACCCTTTACTTCTATAAATACTGCAATCCTTCACCTCGTCTGAGGGATCTTCTTGTCAATATACTCTATAAAACCAAGAGAAATGTAAAACAGAGAGCTTTGTTTCTCTAAAAATGCACCCCTTGTCAGTTCCTCTCTTTCCTTATATATTAAGTCCATCTATTCACGGAATTACAACTGATTCCTAATAATTAGCCTTTATACATGGAAAGATAATATGATAGTGTCTAATATTGCAACATGGGTAAAGGTATCTGAATAATTAAAACTAAATATATAAGCATACCCTTTAACCACTAATATGGCCTTATGTTTATTGATTGAACCATCTACACACCTATTTAACTCTAATAATGTTTTTGCCTAGAGGTCTGTCAACCAATTTTCAGGTGGAGTTTTTTTAATCCTTGATTTTTCTTCTTTCATTGCTTTCTGTCATCTTGAATCTTTGTGTGCTTCTTCATATCCTTCTAGTTCACACACATCTACATTGCCTCTTTGATAAATTTCTACTAGAGACTTCATTCCTCTTACTGGTGAATCATCAACCAGTTCATTTTGCCAATGTGTTTGATCTTCAACTAATTTCTTGTTTTGAGAATCCTTCCAATTTCATTGTTCATTTTTATAGAAATGTACATCTCTTGAATTTGTCATCTTTTGTATTTGAGGATGATAAATTTTGTAGGCTTTTGAAACTAAACTATAGCCCATAAAAATTCATGGAACTGTCCTCTTGTCAAGTTTATCCCTCTTAACATGTGGAACATGGACAAAACACATACTACTAAATATTTTAAGAAAGATTAGTGAAGGTTTATAACAGTACCAAACTTCAAAAGGTGTTTTTTCTTCTAAAATTCTGGTTGGAAATCGATTCCGAAGAAAAACAATCATATTAACTGCTTCTGCTCAAAATTCTTAAGCAATCCCTTATTATGTAGCATGCATCTAACTATCTCCATTATGTATCTATTTCTTCTCTTACTGACTCCATTTTATTCTAGAGTGCAAGGAGTTATGAGTTGATGCTCAATGCCAGCATCTTCACGTAATAGGTTGAATTCTGATAAAGTGTATTCCTTTCTATTGTCAGATCTTATGGCTTGAATTTTACACCCACTTTGATTCTCCACATTCTTCTTGAATCTCCAAAAGATTTCAGCCAATTCTGACTTGTATTTCATTAAGAAAATCCAACATATTCTAGTAAAATCATCAATAAAAATATTGTAATAGCAACTACCTTTTAATGAAAATGTTTTTTTAGGGTCTGCTACATTAGTAGGGATCAACTGAAGTTTTTGTATAGATCTTCATGTTGATTTGCGAAATGGCTCTTGTTTTGCTTACCAAACTGACAGGCTTAACAGTTTGATAATTTATCAGTAAGCAATAGCAGACCTTTTACAACATCATTCTTCTTCATAATATGCATACGTTGACGATGATAGTGTTCGAGTCTTTTGTGCCATACTTTTTTATTATTAATCTTTGTTAAGAAAGTTGTATGCTCCTTCTCGAATGATAAGAATGAGAAACTTTTACCTCTTATCTTAGCCTACAGTATCTTCTGTCCAGTAGCATAAAAAATATGACAGGATTGATCTTTTAAAGTTAGCTTCATTCATTTTTCTATCAACTGCCCAACACTCAGCAAGTTTTGATCCATATTAGGTACATAGAGAACATCTGAAATTATTTTTGTACCTGAATTTGTTGAAATTGAAATGGTTCCTTTTCCCTTTGCTTCTATGTAATCATCATTCCTAATTCGAACCTTTGTAATTCTTGTAGGTTGCATTGTTTTAAAAAGACTCTTGTCAAAAGTCATATGATTTGTGCAACTACTATCAATGTGCCAATGATATGAGGAGTCTCTAGTTGAAAAACAAGTAGTTACAAACATTTGATCTTTATTATCTTGGTCAACGACTTGAGCATTTGCCTCCTGTTTCTAAGGTTTGGTTTTGCAAATGACAGCTTCAATTAGCCAATGATATGGTTTATTCTACCTCAATATTGATTGCACTTGTTGCACCTTGTATCTGGTCTCTTCCAACACATGAATGGTGGATGACTTGTCTTACCACAATATTGACATGGTGGATAGCCCTTTTTCAAATATCTTTCCTTGTTCTAAAACTGATTAGTTGTAATTTTATTACCTAAAGCCTAATTTTTCATAAAAAATTTCTTCTTATCCCTTTTAGAATCTTGATGCTTAGCTGATAGAGCTCCTTTTGCAAAATGATCATGCCTCATAAGCATTTGTTGTTTTTGAGCTTGCAAGGCATTCAAAATTTCTATGAATGTAATTTTGGATAGATTTTTTGTGTTCTTCAAAGAAGTGATTGAGTTTGTGAATGTCGTACCAAGTAATCTGACCTTGCTAACTATAACAAACAATATATATGAGTACTCCTTGATAGTATTAGATTCTTTCATTCTTTGTAGCTTAAATTCTCTTATTAAATTCAGCACTTGCATGACACGTATCCTTTCTCATCTCTTGCATATTCTTTCTATAGATAGTCGGAGACATCCTTTGCTTTGCTTTGCTTTGCTGATTTGAGAGACATGATTTTTATGAAAATGGTTGTTGAAACAACAACAAACAAGTATGCTTTTGATTTGATTTTTTTATTTTTCTTTCTTTGTGGCTTTTGATATGAGTAATGGTTGGGTTATTTGGTAATGGAGGAACATCATAATCCTCTTTAAGAGCTTCCCAAAGATCTAATGATTCCAAATAAGTTTTTATTTTTACATCTAAAAGCCGATAATTCTCTCCATCAAAGATATGAGGGGTTACATGAGAGAAGCTTGCTTTAACTTCCATTGCTGGTTTCTTAAGACAAAGTGCTCCTATACCAATTGTTGATTTTAAAAGGAAGAAAAGAAAAGAAAACTGGAGAGAATTTTATGATAATAGTATGCTATTGTTGTACAGCCTTGAGTTACTATTTTATTCATTAAAACTTCATTACATTTATAGGAAAAACAAACAACCGAAAAGCTATAATAAAGCATCAAATCTGCAAATAATATCTTAACTAAACTAATTTGTTCCTATAGACTAGCTCAACATTTATATGATGATAACAGAATAGAAAAAACAGGACTCCTGGATTCTTGAAGCAGTCTTCAACAAATAGTAATTTGTAGGCAAGTGGATATGTTTATATTCGTGATCGTGGTGCTGAATATCTTTCCATCATTACAATTGGTTTGTGGATTATAGCTGAAAATGTTCTCATCTATGTACATACGGATCCAATGAATGTAAGTCTGCAGGTTTCAGTGTTTAATGATCACTTCTAAGTTTCTGTTTCTATAACCTATTTGAGATCTAAAACCTAAATTTAAGTTCACTATTTTCAGATTTGGATTATACAAATATACTCGCACGTCGTAGTTAGAGTTAGTGAGTAACAATTGGGAGATTGGGACAATAAAAGATAGGAGTTGCACCACGCAGGCATATGAAGAGCCCTGTCACTAGATTAATGGAGCATAGCTGCCGACATCTTTGTTGAATCCTCTCACTCTCACCATCCAATTTATCCAATAAGAGAAATATTTTAATCCTATAGTTATGAGACCAATTAGGGAGACAAATAAATGAAATGGTAGCCAATATTGAAAGAGATAATTGGACCACAGCATCATACAATTGGAACAAAAAAGAAGGAAGTGATCAGACATCGTAGGGACACCAATGGAAAGAAGAAAGAAAACAGACCAAGAAATGTCAGTTCTCCATCTATTCGACTAATGTAAACATAATCTCAAGCCCTTTAGTTCAAAGCCAAGATTAGCCATGTTTTTGGGTATGAAAGGCTTTCTTCCTTCATTTTCCTTAGTTTTGGGAATCTTGCTAGATTCAGGATCTGATAGTGGAGGTAACTGCATGGGAGCGTGAACACATATATGTGCGTGTAATCAGTGATCAGGCAAGGCTTAAACTTTCTACTCTCTTGATTTCATCATGAATAAAATACAGTATGTGATTGACATAACTGGTTTGGGGCCTGGAGTATACGACACTTACAATCTCAGGGCTGATATGGCCTACCAGTTATTGCCACCAGTTTTATTTTATTTTGGATATTCATATCCATTGCTTTATTATGCCAAAAAGTTGTGTTGTATTTTTACATTGATTGATGAATTAAGCTTATAATTGCGGGATGATCTTGGGATTTAAATCTACGACCCCCCACCCCAGAAAAGAAAATCTTGGATCAAACTGTCAATTACACATTCCCAGGAAAATCACAACTGAAAAGGGGCATTATGATCATCATCTATATGATATGGTTGCAAGTCTTCTCCTTTCTTATGATCTTTTGAGTTCTAGATACTAAAGAATATCCAACCTGTCACAAATTCAATGTATATACACAATGACAACAAATACATGAATGAACAGTGGCAGATGCCGACATGGATTATAACACTTACTGTGAAAGCTTCTTCTGTATTTAACCAAGTAATAAAGGAAAAATCGATTTGATCGGCAATGCCACATGTCCTAATGTAAAGGCCAAGCTTAGAAAGTTTCTTTTCGATCCTCTTTTCTTAATTGTATTATTAAAAGGGTTCATTCATAGATTCGAGGGGAGAAATTGGTATGCTAAAACAAAAACAGAAGAAAAAAGGAGTAGTGGCTTGGGGCATAGAATCAGCAGTGTACTTATCCACACAATCGAGGCTAGCTAAAATCAATAAATAAATCATAAACCAAAAACAATCACTAAAAACTCAAAAGTACTTTGTTTTTTTGGGCAAGTTGATTGAAATAGACCATAACTAAATAATAATATTAATATTAATAAAACTTGAAACTCGTACCCTGCTCCACTCTACAGTCCCTACTCCCTTCCTACCTTTTGATTAGGACCCTTCCCTTTTGTTTCCCTTATTTATTTTATTTTTGTATTCAATTGTCTTGTTTCTTTATGCTACTTGCATGCATGAGCCTAGTGGTGATATTATTATTATTATTATCTAAAAAAAATAAATTGCTTTGTTTACTGTACCCCAATCTACAATAAAATATGTTTTAAGCTGTAGTAAAATTATCTTTGTATCCTTTGGTCCAAAGAAATTAAGCGTTTTGGGTGGGGTGTTGATATTTTTTTTTTTACAGTAAAAATATTATTTTGCCCCTAAAAATAATAAAATAAAAAATTGTTGACCAAAAACTTTCATAACTTTGCATAAGCTTCTTAAAAGTAAAAATACACATTTTCTCCTTGTTTAGATTTTTGAATTTCAATGTACAGTGCAATTATATCTTTAACCTTGAAAGAGACAAAACATAAGCTTAACATTTTGGGGTATTTTGTTTTTACTTTCGTATGGGTATTTTGTGTAATTGTCGGGTTGTGGGGGTATTTTGGTATTTCACAATTTTCTCAAATCTTTTAATGCCTAAAGTTGTTGGAGCGTGCTCAACACGTGAGTGGCATCCGTGTTATTCAAACGACGCGTGTGATGTCAACCAATGGACCTAATTGGCCTTTCATCATTTTCCTATATGCGTCATCGTGTCCTCTTTCATTTGGAGTGGCTCGTGGCAGCTGACGGTGGTTGGATTGTTGCTAGTGGTCTTTTGAATTTCCCCCCTTCTTTTCTCTCTCCTGATAGGTAATATACACCGTTGTCCTCTTTGTTTCTTACTTTTCAATTTCAGTCCTCATTCTATTAGTTTCTTATTTCGTTTATTTTCCATTTATAGAAGTTTTTATTCTTTTCAATTTAGTCCTTCAATTGTAATTTCTCATATTTTGATTTTTCATTTCAATCCTTATTTTTTAAAATTTTTAATTTTTTCATTGACACTTTTGTTGAAGTTTTTTTTCTTTCAATTTCATCCTTCAATCAAGTTTTATGTTGCTTTATTTTTTTTAGTTTGGCCATCATTCTTTTGATTTTTTTTCCTTTTATTAAAGCTAGTTTTTAATTCAATTAAACCCTCCAATTGAAAATTTTTATTCCTTTAATTAATTTTTTTTCTCACCCTCATTTTTTTTTCCTTTTATGTAATAAATTTTTTTTTTCTAATTTCATCTTTCGATATTTAATTTGTTTGGAATTCAGCTTCTACATTAATTTTTTTTTAATATTGGTTCTGTGATTATCTTCAAGTTTTTTTATGGTTTTATCTCGGTCTCATGAACTAGGTCACGTTTTTGCATGTCATTTTTTAATATAAGTATTTTCAATTTTCATGTTCCTATTTTATTTTTCAAGTTATTATTTTAATTGATCTATAATTTTTTTTTATACAAATGAAGTTTATTTTTTAAAATAAGAAATATTCATTTTAAAATTATATTGTTGATGCATTCGACCTTGCGTAATACTTTTTATGACGTGAGTTTATTCAGTCAGTTTCATTTGTGTTTATCTTTTAAGTCATAGATTTTTTAGGGTGTAGATTTATCTTTCATTTATTTAAATATACCGTGTGATCTTGTTTGTATAGGCTTTTTAATTTATACTTTGAACTTTTTATGTAAAAACATATGACGCAACCTGCATACCCAATATTTAAAAAAAAAAAATTATAACCTGCGGTGAAGTGCAAGTTAAATAGCTAGAACATAAAGCTAAAACGTGTGGTGTTTTTACTATTCATAAAAACATTGTTCACACTCTCACATTTTACCATGGATTACAATAGTGCAAATTTTGAAAGTTTTCAATTTGATCATTTGATTGTTTTTGCACAATTGAGCCTTTTTGAGACCAAATTAGAGCCTAATTACAGGTTTTTCTGTAAGAGAGTGTTGAATTGAAAGAAAGGGGACTAAAGTGAAAAAAAAAACAGGTAATATAGGTGGCAGAATGAAATTTTTTATCAAAAATTCATTTGAAAACCCAATCTTTCTTAGCTATTAGGTGACTGATTACTTGGATTTTACAAAATTGGTTAGGAAATTTGTTTTTTGATACCGAACTTTATTTTACTTATTTTCAGTTCTTTTTTGGTTGGAGAGAAAGGATGTCGCCAGATTTTGACATAGAGAGAGAAAGTGTCCGTTGGTGAGGAATTCAACCATTAAAACGGTTATTTTTTTGTGTCAAATGGTTCCATATGATGAGGGGAGTTAAGATTATGTATTTTTTTACCTTGAAAATACCTAAAAATTGGTTAGGAACTTTGTTTTTTGGTACCGAACTTTATTTTACTTATTTTCAGTTCTTTTTTGGTTGGAGAGAAAGGATGTCGCCGGATTTTGACATAGAAAGAGAAAGTGTCTGTTGGTAAGGAATTCAGCCATTAAAACGGTTATTTTTTTGTGTCAAATGGTTCCATATGATGAGGAGAGTTAAGATTATGTATTTTTTTACCTTGAAAATACCTAAAAATCATATGTGAGATTAGGAATTGTGTTTTATTTCGGGTTTTAGGGTTGTTTTTATGTTTTTTGTTGTTATAGATTGATTTAAAAGAGTCTCTAAGGTGTTTCCTAAGTGTTTTAAGTAAAAAATAGATTGAAAATGAGTTTTTAGCTAAAAAAATGACCTTATTTTTCTGGCCATTATAGTGGCCGGATTCTAGGGATGAACATATGATGCATCATTTCTTTTTTTTTTTTCCTGATGCATAAGACGGACGACGTATCGTCCACCCTATTAAACTTAAAAACATTATAGGGCCGCATATGGGTCGTTGCTTAATTGGGTTAGACATTGCATGCCTAAATTTAAAAAAAATTGATTTTTTTTAAAATAATGCATTAGTTGAATTTTTTTCAAATAAATTTTGGGTTTATTTTTTAATTAATCTGTGATGATTTTTTTTAATGATATTGAGTAGTTCGAATTGTATAAGGAAGGGTGAACCTTACTGAGGTCAGCTAATGCATCAAACTACTCAGGGGTTCTTTTTGAATTGCATAAGTGACCATTGAATCTTATTGAGCCCAGTTCCCCTGTACTATGGGAATGGTGCCTGAGCTAACTTGCATAAGCGATTTCTCAAGCGGTATCCAGTAACTCAATGGTTGCTTGGTATGAATAGGGGATTCATGTGGCGGGGTGGGACTTCAACTTTTAGAGGAGATCCCACCTGTTTCTCCTTCCTTCATACTTAGACGTGACGATAAATAAAGATGGGGAGTGGTGACCCTTAGAAAACTTTATTTAAGCTTCACACGTTATACCCAAACTCAACATAGACTCCAAACGATATAAATATAGGTCAAGGGGCCAATCGGAAGCTTTTAGCTCTCGATTGGTAAGCTATTAGAGCATCTCTAATAGGTGTGCTAAATGGAAAGCTAAATATTAAAAAATATTATTTTAGCTTTTTTATGTTTATTTTGCACACTCCAAAGGAAGTGCTAAACAAAATGCTAAAATGCATTTTCTCTTTCACAAATGTTATTCCTACATATCTCTTAAAAGAGCCAAAACCAACAAAGTGGGGCCACTAAAAAAATAAACCAATTAAATGTAGCCATGTGGAAAAAAAACATCAAATTTATTAAGAACTAATAAAACACTTGTTTCTTTCACTCCAATATAAATGACTCTTCAAATGACTTTTTTTCCATTGGAGTAGATACGGTAAATAAAACCATATTTATATTATTCAAAATGCTATTTTAAAAATTTAGCTTTTCAAAATAACATTTTACATTAACATTAGAGATGCTCTTAGTGAGAAAGCAGATTAGCTACAGTAGCAACAGAGAAAGAAGCCCTTCGGGAGCTTAGCATTAGGACCTCCAATAGCTGAAGAGTTGAGTTCCTTCTATATAGATGCAATTTCGTTTATTAGTTGCTTTAGTTAGGTTGTCTGTAACTCCAAACTGAGTTCATTATGTATGTTGTCCCTTATCAATACCACCCCATCAATGACATGACTTGATTGTTCCCTTTTGTTTCCAGGCACATGCGCTGGATGCGGACGTCGAATGTCCTCACCGATCAACCGCTCATGAATGTTGTGTTTATTTTGTAAAGATATAGGTATGATTCTTGTGATTTTTTAAATTTATATATATTAATTTTTTTTAATATTGATTTTTATAAGATTTTTTTTTCAATGTGCATCCTTGCATTTGTTTTTGTTTTTATTCAATAAATTTTATGTGTCTCGGTTTCTATTACAAATTTTATATGTTTTTCTATTATAAATTTATTTTGAAAGAAAAATTCATTAAACATAACATGGTAAATTACCTATGTTGCGATGTTAAATATTTTGATCTTCATTTATCTCTTAATTTTTTAAAACATCTCAGTATTAGATTGATGTTTTATTTTATGATTGTATATTTTTTTTATCATGTGGTTAAGTAAAAAAAAATTTTGAAAAAAATTATAATCTCACTGGAGTCCATAAACCGGTTGACAGATTTGGTGTATTAGTTCGAGTTACCCGATTCATAAGTTTGGGGAGTTCACCCATTAACCAAATATTTTTTTTTGGTTTTTGGTTTGTTAATTATTTTAATTTTTTTTATTTTATCCTTAAATATTGAATTGATTAGAAAATAAACTGCATGATTTGTTTTTTGCTTTCTTTAGAGTTATCATTGTTTCAAATAAGTTTTTATTTTTAAATTGGTCCTCAATTTTGTAATCATTTAATATAAAAAATAAATTATTAAACTCAATGAAGTACATGACATAGTTTACTTAGGAATTGAAATTGATCTGTCATTATCTTAATAGTTTTTTGAAAAAAGTTATTATCTTGAAATTTTATTAAAAACTAAGTCGTGTTTTCACTGGTAATTAAAATTGCATTTTGATTTATGAAATCAATTAATTTAATTCGAATAAACTCCCGTATGATTTCGTTTGAAACTCAAGTTAGACAAAGAATTAGGTTATGAGATTTTAAAATTCATCTGTTAAGTTAGAATTAATAACACAAAAAAAAATTACCACACTCTTAACCATCTTTTTACATTTTAAA
>Ga0325410_1008512_pt1 | contig 11110 bp, 4 predicted proteins | sample PopdelMetagenome_16_FD_206182 | JGI IMG/M metagenome (GOLD analysis project Ga0325410, IMG submission 206182) | Populus deltoides microbial communities from Bellville, Georgia, United States - Xylem-PdIQD-R3 | ecosystem: Host-associated > Plants > Phyllosphere > Stem > Wood/Secondary xylem...
AAATAGTATTTTATTGATGATGATCATCCTCAATTTAGTAATTATTTAATTGCAAAAATATCTTATATTCATAGTCAAATTTCTCATTTTACATAATTGTATATTCTTTATTTTATTTTGAAAGACAGAAAATAGACAAAATAAATTGAAAAGGAAAATAAAAATTAAAAAAGAGATAAATTAATTATAAATATATAAATGGAGGGATTACCTATATAGTTTTAAATACTACAAGGATTAATTAATTAGTTTGTTAAACTATAGGAGTGAGTTATAATTTACTCTGTGATATTTAATCCGACGAGCATTGTGATTGTAAGTTTAGGATTTTTCAATAAAAAAAATATGTGTGTGTGAAAATATTTTTTTTTATTCTAAACCACAAACACTTTACTTTGTTTAAATTTATTGACTTAGCCATTTAGATTTTAATGTTAGTGTACAAAATTTAAATGGTTAATGTTAATATAATTAATGGAATGACATTTATGTCTAAATTAATTTATTATATTTAATTATTTTAAATATATTTGGTAATTGATATGTTTATTAAATGTGTGTGCGTGCAAGTATGATTTGAGACATTTCTTTTATATATTCCTCTTAAATTTTACTATACTTTCTTTCTCATACTTTATTAACTTAAATGAATAAAGAATAATTTAAAGATTTAGAAAATTTTTATTTTATTCAAAAATTCTAACAGATTGTTGTATCTTAATAGAGAATTATATGCAAAATTGTCTTTAAGCAAAGGGAGAATTATCGCTTTAAGAAAAACGCTATTGCGTGCCATAATTCCAGGTTTTTTTAAAACCCTTACTTTTTTTAATTTTACTTTTAGTTATTATTTTTATTATTGATTATAGTTGCTGATTTAATATTGAAAAGGAAAACAAAAATCTTGGTTAGACATTGTTGATAATCATGCTTTTAGTGAAATTAAAAAATAGTAAAAGAAATAGTTTTAGACTGATTTGCCACAAAATAGTAAGACAGTAGGTTATAAATGGGTTCTTAGAAAGAAATTAAGAACTGATGGATTTATAGAAAAATCTAAGTCTAGGTTAGTTGCTAAAAGGTTTAAACAAGAACAAGGAGTATATGTTTTTGACACATATAAAACAAAATTCTAAAATCACTACAATTAGATTATTAGTTGCTTTAGATTCCTTTTACAAATTAGAAATCCATCACATGCATGTTAAAATAATTTTTTTAAATTTGTAATGTTGTTTTCAGGCCTGATAAATTCTAAAAAAATAGCACCATGAGATATCAAACGTCTAATGGATTTATGTTTGACAGTTATTTATGTCTTCTTTTTTCATTAAAATTTTTATTTTTAGCATTAGCTATAGTAGTTTGGCAATTAAGATGTATTGATATAGATGATATTGGTTTATAAACAAATGATATATCAACTAAAAAAATTAGAGTTACTCGACTTTTAACTAGCATCTAACATAACCAATTCTACTTCCATGGAGGAAAGAGTAATTATAATTTGTTTAATATATTTTCAACAAACCACACCACCATATAAAGTAAACACATACCCCTATAAAAATTCTAACAGATTGTTGTATCTTAACAGAGAATTATATGCAAAATTGTCTTTAAGCAAAGGGAGAATTATCGCTTTAAGAAAAACGCTATTGTGTGCCACAATCCCAGGTTTTTTTAAAACCTTGACTTTTTTAATTTTACTTTTAGTTATTATTTTTATTATTGATTATAGTTGCTGATTTAATATTGAAAAGGGAAACAAAAATCATGGTTGTTTTTAGTTGCCTAATTCTTTCAATTATCTTTAGATTTTCTAACAGAGAGAAAAATAAGTTGTCTAGACCTATTAATTAAAGTTCTTATTCTAAAATAGACATTGTTGATAATCATGCTTTTATTTGCCTAATTCTTTCAATTATCTTTAGATTTTCTAACAAAGAGAAAAATAAGTTGTCTATACCTATTAATTAAAGTTCTTATTCTAAAATAGACATTGTTGATAATCATGCTTTTAGTGAAATTAAAAAATAGTAAAAGAAATAGTTTTAGACTGATTTGTCACAAAATAGTAAGACAGTAGGTTATAAATGGGTTTTTAGAAAGAAATTAAGAACTGATGGATTTATAGAAAAATCTAAGTCTAGGTTAGTTGCTAAGAGGTTTAAACAAGAACAAGGAGTATATGTTTTTGACACATATAAAACAAAATTCTAAAATCACTACAATTAGATTATTAGTTGCTTTAGATTCCTTTTACAAATTAGAAATCCATCACATGCATGTTAAAATAATTTTTTTAAATAGTGATTTAGAAGAAGAAATTTATATGAATCAACCAGAAGGTTTTGTTGTGCCTGGTCAAAAAAAGAAAAGTTTGTAAATTTGTAAAACTCTTTATGGTTTAAAACAAGTTCCAAAACAATAGTGTGAAAAATTTGATCAACTCATGTTATTTGATGATTTTCAGACAAATTTTACTGATAAATGTGTTTTTAATAAAAAAAAATATATATATGATTTTATGTTTGTATGTTGATGATATTATGATTTTGTATAGTAATATTCAAGTTATAAATATTACTAAATCTTTTTTGTCTGGAAATTTTAATATGATGAATCTTGGTCCAGCTAATGTTATTTTAGGTGTTAAATTATTGAAAAACAACAATGATTTTGCTTTAACTTAATCATATTACATTAAAAAAATATATAAAAAAAGGTTTAATTATTTTAATGTGTCTCTTGTATGAAGTCCTTTTGGTCCTTAAACTGAATGAAGAAAAAAATTATGATGAAAGTGTGTCTAGATATAAATATTTATAAATTATTGGATCTTTATTATATTTAGCCAATTATACTGGACAAGATATAGTATATGCAGTTGGTATATTAAATAGATATACATATAATCTTAATGCTTCATACTAGAGTGCTTTAAAAAAAGTTTTTAAATATCTAAAAGGAGCTACTAATTATACACTACATTATACTATTTTACTATTGTAATAGAGGGATTTAGTGATACTAATTGGATTTATGATTAAAAAGAAACAAAACCTATTATAGGGGTATATGTTTACTTTATATGGTGGTGTGGTTTGTTGAAAATATATTAAACAAATTATAATTACTCTTTCCTCCATGGAAGTAGAATTGGTTATGTTAGATGCTAGTTAAAAGTCGAGTAACTCTAAATTTTTTAGTTGATATATCATTTGTTTATAAACCAATATCATCTATATCAATACATCTTAATTGCCAAACTACTATAGCTAATGCTAAAAATAAAAATTTTAATGAAAAAAGAAGACATAAATAACTGTCAAACATAAATCCATTAGACGTTTGATATCTCATGGTGTTATTTTTTTAGAATTTATCAGGCCTAAAAACAACATTACAAATTTACTCACTAAAGGTTTAGCATGCCAATGAGTTATTCTATCATCAAGGGAAATGGGACTAAAGCCTTATTAATCACCAATAGTGGAAACTTGTCTAGCATAATTATGCCTACTGTCCAATTTTATGGCAACAATCATAATTTTCAATCCGCCCGTTAGATCATACTGAAATTTTCCCAGAGTTTCCCAAGATATTTTTCTATGTTGGGGTAAAATTTTAAGACAATCGGAGTTTAGAAAGGCCTAGCAATATATGTCAGAATAAGATGTATGAATTTTGTTATTTTCTTTATTTTGACTTGTGGACTTTCTATTTGGCAAGGATCCTTTTCTTACAAGGATGTGATATCTTGTTTTGAAAATTTTATAGTTCTACAAGGATCTTTAATGGCTTGTAACATAATCTTCAAGTGTGGCAAAAATTCATTAATGTTCAAAATCCTTTTCTTACAAGGATTCCTTATTCATCCTATCTACACAAGAAAAGAAGGGATGATGGTATTTATTGACATATTCATTAGCTTATTTTAAGGAGTTTCCTAATCCTACAAGAAAGGTTAAAGGAAGACAACAAGAGTTTTCATGTTTTGAAATGATTCTTTAAAGCTAGAATTAATTATCCTAGACAAACAAGGAAATTAAAGAGGAAGACATCAATCTCCTAGCTTATTTTGGATATCTAAAGGTAGGAATAAAGATCTTAGTGTTTCTAGGATGAGAATTATGTTTATGACATTATTTAAACTAGGAAAATTATCTATGTTAGGTTATTTTGTTTAATTAGGTGCAACAACTTTAGTTTATATGTTAGATTTGTTATTTTTATGTACTTCATGTTTGGGCTTAGTTAACATATTTTGGGTTTATTGTAAATGGATAAATATTAGACCACAAGTTTTGGATTCATTAGGGTTACTAGTTGAACCATTATATAAGGTTTTGTAAGATGAAATTTTTAGTAGCCATAAATTTATTAAATAAGCTTGTATTTTACATGATGCAACACGTTTTTTTTGCTGTGACAAAGAACAAATTTGACTTATTAAGGTATAACTTACCTTGTGATGTCTTCGTTATACTTCTCGTTCATGAATTGGTATTCGTTAGGTAGGGGTTTCTTTTTTTTTTTAATCAAATGTAAGAATATATTAAGATCAAAAGTAACTATGTCATAAAAGCAGCAAAAACAAAGTATATACAGATAGGAGGGTAAAGGCACCCTAAACAAAAGCCGGGAACAAGCTCCCTAGAAAATAACCGTAAAAGAAACAACCACATGACCAACAACAATCACTGAGAAATCATCATCACGCATAAATCATGCAGGCCATGAAGGACCAGACCATAGAAGCCGAAATCAAGCTGAGTCGTGGAGCCCCGCAAGCCACCAAGGATTAAAGAAGTGTTAGCCTAACACAGCCAAAACAGCCCAAAAGCAACAAACGACATTTCATGCACAAAGGAACAATGAACCACGCAAAGTCAATGCAACCAATCAGCGACAGACACCCGCCATAAAAAAAAGCCTCAACAAAGCCATCCACCATCTCGGACATGAACAGTGGCTAGCAGAGACAAGGAAACCCATGCATGCCTAGTCAATGTGTTACAGCTCAAGAGATAGAGACATCCCATCAGCTCAGTAAAACAACGATGAAGAATCCATGCAGGGACGTGGAACGTGAATATCATCAGCCAACCATGCAGAGATGATAGAGGCTCAGCTAGGTAGGGGTTTCTTATTCCAATAGTGTGGTGTCTTGTGATATATTTTCATTGTATCATACTCCTATCAAACCTGATTTCTTGGCTTTTTGGGAGTTGTATCATCTTCGTTGTAGGTTGCTTGACCACATGATCAAGATGTCCACTTCATAAATATTACATATATATTTTTCAGGGTGGTCTCAGGTCTTATTTCTATGATAATGTACTCTTTATTGTGACAATTAGAAAGAGTTCATATTTGAATGAATTCAAAAGCAAAAAAAAAGTACGGGATGTTGGTCACACCCAAAATATCTTTGGAGGATTCACCTAAGTGAGTGTGGTAGCATTGTCACCATTGTAAGGGCTTAGAGATGGACTACTCTTTAAACACACTCATGAGACAAGATACGTGCACATAACAAAAAAAAAAGTGCAACACAGATAGAACCTTAAAATCACCCATATGTTGTTTGTGTAATAAGTTTAAACTTCGTTTAGAAAACTTAGTTCAAAACATCCTAATTACTATGACTCTTCAAGTTGAGAGTTTTTTACATCAAGTGTAGGTTCAAACCCTAAAGATACCTAGCACCTATTACACTTATATTTTATCATAGTTATTATATGTATGAATAATTTTAAATCATGTAAGGGAATGCTAGAATATTGATTTAAAATTATAATTAATCATAACTATTTTTTGTAATTCGTAAATTTTATTGACTTAACCGTTTAAATTTTAATATTAGTGTATAAAATTTAAATGGTTAATGTTAATATAATTAATGTAATGACATTTATGATTAAATTAATTTATTACATATAATTGTTTTATATATATTTAGTAATTGATGATACCTTTACTGAGTGTGCAATTGTGACACGTGTTTAGAAAAAAATAATATAATTTTTTTATCATAAAAAACTTATAAAAATACTTTTTCATTTTAATCTCTCATGTATCTTTGCACATAATTTAAAACCTTTCTTTTTTATATTCCTCTCAAATTTTACGATATTTCCTTTCTTATAATTTATTAACTTTAGTAAGATAAAAAGGGTGACTTAAACATCTAGGATTTTTGTTGTATCCAAAAAATTCTAAAGGGTTATTATATTTTGAAAGAGAAGCGTATTATATACAAAATTATCTTTATGCTTTTCTCTAAAAATAACATTACAGCGTTAGTGCGTGCCATAATCTTAAACTTCTTCTAAACCCTTACTCTTTCAATATTTACTTTTAGTTTTTATTTTTATTATTGATTTTAGTTGCTAATTTAATATTGAAAAAAGAAACAAAAATCTTGGTTTCGTTTATTTACTTAATCCCTTCAATTATCTTTAATTTTCCTAACAGCTTCCCTTTGTACCTTTATTCCCTAATTATTTCTAACACTGCCCTTACTTGGTTACACAGACCACTTGCCAAATAAATGGCAGACATGATTCTTTCTACTGAGATTAGAGGTGGCAGCCTAATATATGCAAATTTCCAAGGTAAGACCTTTTATTGATTTCATTTTCATTTTCATTTTTCCCTTTATGTCTCAGACTTGATCCACAAAAACTACTGGGAATTTTGAGGGGCAAAATTCTAATTTTTATAGGAGATTCAGTGCAGAAAGGTCCATTTTTTTAGTTTTTATTTATTAACGTGGGTGTTCGGGTTAGCTTGCGCGCACCTCGATTAATCCCACGAACCCTGAAATTAAACTTAGAGGTTTGTGAGATTCGAACCTGTAACCTCTAAAAAGTAAACTTAGAGTTTAACCAGTTGAACTCCACCCTTGAAATTACATAAAGGTAAATTTGAATCTATGGGATGTATGGTGCAATCCGTTATTCAAAGCTTTTTCCAAAGTTTTCTTCAAAATAAAGATAATTAGTCGTCGTTGACATTTTATCCACTAAACAATCCAACAATTTTCCACTTGAACGATATATGATTATATATGATTCAGACCAATAAATTTAAACGGCATTCAATCAATGCATCTACTGGTATTATCGAGCTCCCTTCATTGTGGAGTTTATTTTGGATCATGCAACAAATCATACCGTACTGAAACGGCTGGTTAACTCGACTCCATGGCTAAACATGGAAAGAGCTTGGATGGAGTTGATGTGCTGGTGGATGTTCATGGCTTTCTTCACGTCCTTGCTGATTGTCATCAGAGCACATCCTTCATCATTATAACTTTGACCTCATGCATGCATGTACGTAACCGAGCAGATTTAACTTCAGCTAACAGAAGGTTGTTTAACTTCAGCTTTCAGATATGGATTGCCAGATGATATAGTGCTACCACTGCGTATAAGTTGACGTTGGAAACTAGGGCATTGGCTTGAATCCAACATAAAGTCTACCATTGATGAGTATGTCTCTAACTCATTAATTTATAATAAGTTATCCTGTGTCTCCAAAACATCTATGGTGAGGCTAATAAAGCTTTAATTATAGTTACAAATCACACGCGCACGCACACACAGGAAGAAGCTAAGAAACCTAGGCTTTTTACTGTGAAATCCACTATGCATTCTTAGTAAATGCTTTGTGTACTTCAATAGTGTTGCTTTTTTCTTGATCATTGTTTTACTCCGATTATCAATTTTCTCTTTTTAAATTTTTCCTTCTACATTGTATTTTTTTAAATTAAACTTCATAATTTATTTTGATTTAATTTTTATATAATTATCGTGGTGTTAAAGAAATTTTTCGATATTGAATTGATACTTGATATTATAAAAAAGAGTTTCAGTTTTAGTGGAAGAGAAAAACAATTGAAGGACTGAATCTAAGAATAATTTTTAAAAAAGACAATGTTTGTCCAACACCTTTTTGCCATTTTATTTGCTTTAAGAAATTGGCAAATTTTGTTTTTGGCCCCTATTGCTTTCAATTATTTTTTATTTTGATTCATAATTTTATTTTATTTATTTTCAGTCCTCATATTTAGAAAGAAGAAAGAAACTCAAAAGAAAACAATGAATGAGAGAGAGAATCATTATTGGCCACATTTAAGTGATAAAGAAAGTTAAATTTTTAGTTTCAACTGGTTCCTTGCAATGAAAGAAGCTCCATAGAGGCTTTTTTATATTCATCTTGTTGGTAAAAATAAATCGGGCCTCGAGAAATTTTTAAAATCTAATTGATTTTTTATTTTTTTAATTGATTAAATGCTATTTTAAGACCATAAAAGAGTTTATTGAGGTCTCTATGATGTTTTTTAGGAGTTTTCAGATGAAAAATAAGTTTTTTGAGTTCTTGCAATTAGAAGCCCGATTTCTCAACCATCTCAAGTGTCTGGAATCGAATAAGAGATGACGTGTTGTATGGTTGCTCATAAAAAGAGAGAGAGAGAGAGAGAGTACCAACTTAACAATAAAAAAGAAAAAAATTGGGTCATGAGCGTGGGCCTGCCCTTGTAAGCCCACCCTCGCCTACCCTTGTTTGGCCAAAAACGATCAACTCATTTTAGGCTCTTTTGATTATTGTTTTGAAAATTATTTAATTAAAAACCTTTTAGTTTTTAATTTTTTTTAGGATAAGATTATGATATTTTTTGTGATATTGTCAAGCGTTTTTTTTATACAACACTTAATGATTTTTCAAAAATAAATTTCTTGAAATTTGATCAAATTAATTATAGTTGAATAAATTAAATTATATTGGAGACATTATTTAATTATGTATCAATCAATTTGATATTAATTTTTGAATGGGATTCTTGCCTTTCTTTATGATATGATATTAGCAATAATTTAGTTGATTATTCTATTTGAACCTTGTGCATTTTGTATGTTTGTGGTCGTGAAAATTATGTGAACATGAAGTATTGTTACCGCAAATATTCTTATTTGAATTTGTTTTACTTTTAGTTAGAAGAATTATGGTTTTAAAAAAATATATATTTTTTTTGGGTAAAAAAATAGGAAAATTACATGAATTATAAAATATTCTTTTGCAAAGTGAAATACATTTTTACTTCATGATTTTATTCATTCTCTTTTCTATAAATGCTTTTTTGTAATAATTGTATAATTAATTAAAAAATATTTTGATCCATCTGAGATAGCACGGACACATATCACTAGTTAAGTAATAAGCTAAAGGGTGTGGGGATTTTACTGTTTACCCACACCTAAAGCATTGTGGATTACAATAGTTATTCCTCTCTCTTTTTTGCACTTTTTTTTTTCCTAAAATTATCTTTATTAATTTTACGTTTTTAATATTGAGTTAGTTAAAAATTTCACTTTATATTTTTTTCCTTTGAAATACTGTGGATTGCTACAGTGTTTTCTCACATGACTTTTCTATTTTATTTTTTATTTTTTAAAATTATATTTGTCGATTTTATTTTTTTAATATTAAGTTGATTGAGAATTTATTTTTGTAATTTTTTTCTTTAAAACATTGTTGATTGCTACAATGTTTCTCCACATGGTTTTTTTTGTTTTTGTTTTTTTATAATTTTCTCCAAAATCATCTTTTTTATTTTATTTTTTAATATTTAACTAGTTAAGAATTAGAATTACAATATGTAAAAGAAGCACTATAGTTTTCCTCGCAAATTACTATGAATTGTTACAATGTTTTTTCTCACATAGTTTTTTTATGTTTTTTTTCTAAAATTATCTTTGTCAATTTTATTTTTTTAATATTAAGCTGGTTAAGAATTATAATTACAAGTTAATACAAGTTAGGCTAAATCATGTGGGAAAACACTGTCACTTTCCTCACAAAACACTATGGATTGATGCAGTTTTTTCTCACATGGTTTTTTTCCAATTTCTTTTGTGTTTTCTATTTTGTTAATATTTTTTTTTCAAAATTATCTTTGTCGATGTTTTTTTTAATATTGAGCTGGTTATAATTTAACTTTGTAATAAAATTTAATCATGTGGGGAAAGCACTGTAGCTTTCCTCACAAAACACTGTGGATTACTACAATGTCTCTCCATAATTTTTTTTCTTATGATTTTTTTAAAATTGTCTATTTTTTTTTTTTAATATTGAGCTGGTTGAGAATTACAATTATAAGTCATTACAAATAAAGCTAAATCATGTGAGGAAGCCCTTTAACTTTCATCACAAAACATTGTGAATTGTTACAGTGTTTCCAGTAAGGTTTTTTTATCCCTGTTTTTTTTGTGTTTTTATTATTATTATTTAAAAAAAAATTAGCTTTGTTGATTTTATTTTTTTAATATTGAGCTGATTGAAAATTTAGCTTTGTAATTTTTTTTCTTTAAAACACTTTGAATTGTTGCAATGTTTTCTCACATATTTTTTTTTATGATTTTAAGTTGGTAGAGAATTTAACTTTGTAATATTTTTTGCTTTTTATTAAAAGAAAAGCTAAATCATGTGGCGAAAGCACCATATGTTTCCTCACAAAATACTATGAATTGCTACAAATTATTTTGTTTAGTCTCTAAACTTTTTATCATCAACACAACTTTTTTTCTATTATAAATATTAGCTTTATCACACCTTTAGTTTTTATTACAAACTTATCTAGTGATACTTCACAACTGCAATACTGCCATCTCGTTATACCTATACGAGCTCCGTTAAAACTTGAATTGAAGACTTACGGATTTCTCGTCCCGAACTTGCTTTGCCTTTTATTTGTTACCCATGCTATTCTGCTGTTTAACTTCACTAATGAAGTCAAAATTTTGCATCAAAGCAAACATTTATTCGTCTTTTCTTCCACTTCTCTTAATGGTATGATCTACCTCTGTTGATATATCACATTCAAAACAAAGAGAACACTCCTAACAAGGTCAGATAATGCTTAAACCAGCCCTCCTATTCTGATTGTAGGAAATAACTGGTATCAGCTAAACTCTGCTTGAATTTCCAACTTTCTAATCAATACTTTTGATGGAGCCTCATTCATTTTTAGGTTACAGAAAGCTCTTGTCCTAGTGAGAGAACACATAACATTCTTTTGAAGGAGTTAGGAATGGAGGCC
>Ga0325410_1008517_pt1 | contig 11108 bp, 7 predicted proteins | sample PopdelMetagenome_16_FD_206182 | JGI IMG/M metagenome (GOLD analysis project Ga0325410, IMG submission 206182) | Populus deltoides microbial communities from Bellville, Georgia, United States - Xylem-PdIQD-R3 | ecosystem: Host-associated > Plants > Phyllosphere > Stem > Wood/Secondary xylem...
AATGGTCTTGTCCAAAAGAAAGCAAATGAGAAAGAGTTTGATACGATAAGAACTACACTAAAATATCCATTCTAGATTTTAATTGTGCAAATTCCAAGATTAAAAGAAAAGATATTTAATGAATTTATTGAGGGTATTTAAATCAAGATAAATTTTAACGATGTTATAATTTTAACAAGTAATAATTCAGTCTTAGTCAATCTAAACTATATACAAGAGTAATTTAATTTATTTATAATATGAGTTTAATTATTTTTCAGTAGTAGGCTAATTAATTTAAGCATTAGAGGTGGTTTTGTGTTTTTTTTTTTTCTAATGTATAGTTTTACTCTAATAAACATGATTTTTTATTTTATCATTGGATTAAGTTGAAATTTTACTTGAAGTTTCTAGAGGTTTTGTTCTATATTGGATTGAAATTTAAGGACAATTGAATATTGAAAATGCCTTATGATAAGGTCCAAGACTACTATGCAAGAATTGTATTAATTTTCTAGTTGATTTAAGATTTTTTTTATTTAGAGATATTTTATTATTTTTCTAGCATTGGTTAAGAAGTTTTTACCTGTTATAAATAGAGTTATTTAGTTTGTATTTAAGTTTTTTTTATATTCTTTGATTTCAGCAATAATTATTACGTGTGTAAGGTTTTGCTCATACTTTTTGGTTCTTCATTAAACTACTCTGACTTATTTAAAAATTAACCAAGTTTTATGGCATTTTCTATACTTTTTGTTTATGTTTCTTTATAGGTGTTAGGTGAGAGTTCAATTACTTATAGTTTTGATGCCTTAATACAGTTTATCATTATGTCAAACTCAATTCTAAATCATATCTTCGCTTTATTGGGAAATTTCTTACTTATTTATAGGTTTTTGGTCTTTATATCCACAAGTTCACATCAATTTATTTCAGAGTAAGACTCTAAATTAAGTTATATGTCTTTTTATCATCAAGTTTTTTGTGTACTTCAATGTTGTTAAGTTATTTATTTTCTAAAAAAAAAACTAGTTATGACATCAAGTAAAAAAAAAACGAAGAAGAAAGAAATTAGTTGTGATCTTAAATTCAACTATTTTTGCTTTAAATAAAAAACAAATATTGATTATTGGATTTTCTTGAAAATAAATCTTGAATTGTGATATTTTAGTTTTATTTAGTTTAGTTTTTCTTGAAAATCATAAAAAACAAAACAGGTAGTTTTTGCATCATTTTTTTCCAGCAACCATATATATATATATAAAACAAAGGTGTTGTTGTTATTTAAGTCATTTGAATTTTATTTCATTAGTTTCTTAGTCTTCATGGCCTTTTATTTTGTGTCTTTAATCATTCATATTTCACATGAATTCGTATTGATACTCGTGTTTTCCTATTTGTAGTTTTGTATTCATAGTTTTCAGTCTTTATTTCTTCTTGAGTCTTTACATTATTTGATTAGGCCATTAAGATATTGATTTTTTTATTTGTTGTGAACTAGTTCCTTAAAGAACTGTAATCTTGAGAATTGAGTAGTAAAAGATGAAGGTGAGCATATTAGAGTGAAAAGCTGAATATTTATGTGAAACACAAGATAAGTGACATCTATTGAGTGTAAACACATGAGGCAGTGTGTGAGGATATATATATATATATATATATATATATATATATATATATATATATATATATATATTGCTATTAACTTAATTTTCAGCTCTTGATGATATCAATTAAGAGTGGATCATCACCACCAAAAGATAAAAATAATATCGAATAAGGTTATTTGTACATACAACAACAATTGGAGTTGATGAATAAAAGGTTTGCCGAAGTAAAGAATGGTATGTCTAGTTTGAGAACCGAAGTGGCTAGTTTTCAAGATAGGCTAAACCACAGGGGTTTGGAAGGAAGGTTTACAAGATGAGCTAATTCACCTCTGAAATAATCTATAACCGAAAATACATATGAGAAGGCCAAAGATTTTGATGATAACTGTGGTGGTAAGTTTCAACCACATAGATACCAAAGTAAAAACGATGGATTTCAAAAAGGTAGATAAAGAGGATGGATTTCATGATGGTTTAGATAGATATTTGGGCAATATTAAGATTAAAAAATTCAGCTTCTCAAAGCAAAAACGACCCAAAAGCTTATTTGGAGCAGGAAAAGAAAATGGAATTGATTTTTTTTGCCACCATTAATTTAAGGTAAAGAGAGTAAAACTTGTTATTGAGTTTACTAACTATATTATTATTTGATGGGATCAACTTGTCTTGGAAAAGAGAAGGAATAAAGAAAGACCCATAGAGGCTTGGGATGAGATGAAAATAGTCATGAGAAAGAGATTTGTTCCTGGTCCTTATTATAGGATACTATATCAAAGAATACAAAGTTTGTCTCAAGGTTCTAGGAGTGTGAAGGATTACCATAAGGAGATGAAAATTACCATGATTAGAGCTAATGTTGTGAAAGATAAAAAAGTTATAATGGCAAAGTTATTGAATAGATTGAATAAAAAGATAATTAATGTGGTTGAGTTACAACACTATGTTCAGCTTGAAGATATGGTTCATATGGCCACCAAGATAGAGAGACAGTTGAAGAGAAAGGTCATTACATGTTAAAAAAAGTAATTCAAGTTTCTTTTCATCTTAAAGGCTAAAGTATAAGAGAAAAAGGGCTACCATATCAAAGTCGAATATCATGGGCAATAAAACAGAACCATATAAGGCTTCACAACCATGATATTTAAATGTTTCAGGTCTTTAGGGAGTGGACATATAGCTTCATAATGTCCAAACAAAACAATTATGGTTATGAAGGAGCATGAGGAGATTAATGAGATGTTTTGGGGTTACTAAAATTTTAATATTTTGCATGAGCTTTTTTATTGGCCTAAGATGAAAACAAATGTGCAAATAATTTGTGATAAATTCATATCATATAGACAAACTAAGTCTCAAGGCTTGCCTCATAGTTTATATACTTCTTTATCGATACCTAAGGAACCTTAAGATGGTATACTTATGAATTTTATGGTAGGTTTACCTAGGTCAAAAAGGGGTACAGATTCTATTTTTGTAGTTGTGGATAAGTTTTTTAAGATAACACATTTCATATCTTCTTATAAAACTGATGATGCAACTAACATAACAGATTTATTCTTTAGAGAGATAGTTCAACTCTATATGATACCTCAGAGTATTGTATCTAACAGTAATGTTAAATTTCTTAGCTATTTTTGAAAGGTTTTATGGGGAAAATTAGAAACAAAATTTTTATTTTCTTCTACTTGTCATCCACAAATAGATGATCAAACTAAAGTAGTTAATAGGACTTTAACTATATTGTTAAGAACTATTATTCAAAAGAATTTAAGAAATTAGAAAGATTGTTTGTCATTATTGAATTTGCCTATAATAGGAGTGCATTCTACTACTAATTATTCTCCTTTTAAAATTGTATATGACTTTAATCATTTAACTCCTTTGGATTTGTTTCCTATACCTATTGATGAAAAGGTTAGTCTTTATGGCAATAGAAAAGCACATGCAGTAAAGGTTTTCTATGAAAATGTGAGGTGGCAAATATAAAAAAGAATAAGCAATTTATATTCAAAGTGAATAAAAGGTGAAAGATGGTTATTTTTTTAACAAGATGATTGGGTTTGAGTACATATACAAAAGGAGAGGTTTCCTAAACAAAGAAGATTTAAGTCGAGAGGGGATAGACCATTCCAAATATTTCAAATAATTAATGATAATGTCTATAAAATGGATCTACCATGTGAGTATGATGTTAATTATACATTTAATATTTCTAATATCTCTTTGTTTGATGCAGGTGGCAATTCATGGATGAATTCTTTTGAGGAGAGAGGAGATGATATAATCAAGACTACACCAAAACATCCAGCACAAGCCCCAACTGGACCAATTACAAGATCAAAGGCAAATAAGTCTAAAAATGCATTCAATTGGCTTATTCATGGTATTTGGTCCAAGATGAATTTCAATAAGGTTACAAGTTCAACAAGTGATAATTAAACCTTAGTCAATCTAATATGTGCAAATGGGTTTAATCCATCTATAATATAGGCCTAATTATTTCATAATGGTGGCTGATTAATTTTTGCATTAGAGGCAGTTTTGGGCTTATTTTTTCTAATACATAGTTTTACTCTAACAAGCATACTTTTTTATCCAGCCATTGGATAAGGATGAAAATTTTCCAACCATTTTAAGAGGTCTTGTTCTATATTTGGCTAACATTCTAGGGAATTGGTGATCAAGAAAGCCTTTCTATAAGGTCCAGAAAGTATAGGAATTATATTAGTTTCCTTGATGATTTAAGATTCATTTTCCTTTTTTATTGAGAACTCTTTTATTACTTTTCCAGCATTGTTAATGATATTTTTACCTATTATAAATGGGGTTATTTAGCTTGTATTTAGGTTTTTTTATAGGCTTTGATTTTAGCAATAATTATTCCATGTATGGGGTTTTGCTCATATTTTTTTGTTCTTTATTGAATTACTCTGACATATTAAAGAATTAACAAGTTTCTTGTGTCTTATATTGGGTGAGGGTTTAGTTACTTATAGTCTTGGTGTCTCAATACACATTATTATTGTGTTAAGCTCAGTTCCAAACCTGATTTTAGCTTTCTTGGGGAAGTGTCTTTCTTGGCTGTGGATTTCTATGTCTTTATATCCACGAGGTTCACATTAGAATGTGTGAGCTTATCTTCCCTAAAAAATTTTCTTTCTCATCCATCATGGATCTAGTCCCTTTACACCCTTTTCCTATATAAAAAAAAACATTGCCCTCAAGGTAAGGGTAATTCTCTCTTAGCCATTTTTCTTCCACCCATATAACATCTTCCTTGTTTTCCTATTAGCCAAAAGTTCCTTTTCAACTTGGTATTTTGTAACCATTTCTCATTAATCTAATAGCCAACTTAGTCTTATAATTGATTATGGTGTATGGTATTCAAAAGACTTAAACTTGAGTTTAATTGACTATTCAGATGCTGATTTAACAGGTCATGTTGACGATAGAAAAAGCACTCTTGGAGGGTGTTTTTATATTGGTGGCAACTTGTAGCATGGATTAGTAAGAAACAAAAATCGATCTCATTGTCCACTGTAGAAGTCAAGTATATTGCACTAGGCAATTATTGCACACAATTTCTTTGGGTGAAGAAGTTACAAGAGAATTATGGTGACTATTTATAACTATTTATTGTGATAATTCCAGCACAATTAGCATATCTAAAAATCCTATATAACATTCAAGAACCAAACATATAGATATAAGACATTATTTTATTATAAACTTGGTTGAATCAAAGATTATATCATTAGAACATTTGAACATCGAACATTAATTGGCTGACTTATTCAAGAAATCTCTAGATGGCCTGAGATTTGAATTTCTTAGGAAAGTCATTGGTGTATGTGATATAACCTAATTCTTAAAAGATATAAAATTTATAAATGATAAAAAAAAAACCTACGTACAAAGTTTTATTTTTAAATGTTTTTCACATAGATAACAGGTTGCTAACATTGAATTATGAAAGCAAACCTTGTAAGTATACCTAATCTATACCTTTAAATCTCATAAATTTTATTTTGTTGGGATCAAGGCAAATCTTATTTGGTATGATCTTTACTTTTGAAATATATTCTTTTAGAAGACCAAATAAGGGTATTATCTTAAGCACTATGAGGAATTCAAGTTGTTTAATGAACTGTTAGCCGAGGTAAAATTATTTTAAATGCAGGTATGCTAACAATTAAGGGGGGTAATGTACGTTGAATTGATTAAAGCTAGTTGAACTTAGTACCCAAGTTGTTAAGGCAATCCTCCTGAAACATCGTTAAAAAAAAATCAAGTGTTCACATCATTATAGAAATAAAAGAACTCTTCAATATGGATCTATTCTACTTTCTAATTTCTTGAAGAAAAAATCAATTGCTCACTATGAAAATAGATGAGCAATTCATAATGAAAATGATAGAGTTCCTCGAATCTTATGTTAGGAGTGAAAATCTTTTTTATCTAGGCCCTGATATAAAGTTTAACTTTCAAGGTATGCTCACATCTTGCTAGTGTATCTCAGATAAAAGAAAAGAAGTTGAAGAAAGAATATTTAAAAAAAAAACTGTTGTTTTTCTTACTCACACACTCATATCTTGATTTGGTCAACCAAAAAAATAGGCGTTCATGAATGAAGATTGACCAATAAGGTACGTATCTCTATTCAAATTGTTATTATGAGTATTTTTAGGTTAGAAAATTAGGTTACTTTGTATAGGATTATACATTTACTTAAATGTATAATTAGATGTACTTGTAAGAAAAACATATTAAAATGATGTGGCTTAACTAAAATAAAAAGTGAAATTAGGTTAGAAAATAATGCTTGACATGAGCAGGAAAACAACTTTCTTATATGCTGATTTAATGGTTTGTTCATCAAAACATGCAATCATCTATCTCTCTCTCTCTCTCTCTCTCTCTCTTTCTCTCTCTCTATTTCTTGTTTTAAGGCAATGATCTTACAACTTTCCAAGTAAATCTCTTCATATGTTCTTGACATATACTAGTAAACATAAAGGAAAATTTTGAGACAAAAGCATCTACTCATCCTCTCCATCTTGAATTTAAACTTTATATGAAAATGGTAAGGATATTTTATCTTAATCTGAAATTTCTTGAGAAGATTATTAAAAAGAAAGTGTCATTACAATCATTTGTACATAACTTTTGCAGCACGCATTTGTTTCTGCTTATTACTTCTAAAAATGACTAATGAAGTTTCTTGTTACAGGGTTGTTATAAAGTATAAGCCACTAGTAAGGAGATAAAATGGTTAAGAAATATGTTATTGGATATTAAGTTGTGGCCACAACTGATGTCATCTATCTCCTCACACTGTGGTAGTCAAGCAACTATGTCTAGTGGCCACAACTGATGTCATTTATCTCCTCACACTGTGGTAGTCAAGCAACTATATCTAAGGCATTTAGTAAAATTTACAATGGAAAATCTAGACATATCAGCTTGAGACATGAATATATAAGGCAATTAATTTCTCACAAGTAATTACTATTGTGTATGTCAGATCTTGCAATAATCTAGCAGATCCTTTCACTAAAGGTCTCTTAAGAGATTTAATCAGAAACACTTTTACTAGTATAGGATTAAGACCATTTAATTAAACTTACTAATAACATGAACCTAACTTTTGCTAGTATCTTTACTAGTAAAAAGTTTCATGGGTAATAACAAATTATTAGTAAGAGTGGTATATACTAATATGTGTATGAAATTGAGATTACAAATTTAATATTCCAAATAAATGAGAGGATGAGTGATTACCACTCTTAATGAAATCTCAATGTAAGAAAAAAAAATTTCACCTATATGAACTTATGAAGTGGTGTCGCTTCAACAAAAGTTTGGAAAACTTTGTAAATATTCATGAATTCAGGAAGTAGCACAAGGCCATATTAGTGCTGAAATAATGGTGAACTTTTTTTTGGAGTAATTGGATCATGTGTGTAGTGTTCCTGATTCTATTGAATGAAATCTTGATATAAACTTTTTTGCCATCATGATTTCTTTGGAGTTTTGAAATGCATACACTAAGAAGATGTTTAAATCTAAAAATACCTTTTTTTAATGTATGAAACATGGTACCACATAATATTACAAGCTAAGTGGGGGATTGTTGTTAAAATATAGCTTATATATTAGGTAGTTAAAGAGAACTTTATCCCACATTAAAAAAGTAAGAGGTTTTGTTGTACCTTATGATGTAAGGGATACCAAATCAATAAATTTGAATGTTTGAGGGAAAATTTGAAGGGAAAGCTAAGTTGATATATATATATATATATATATATATATATATATATGGGGCATTATAACACATAAATGATTTTTATTATTATTTTCAAAATTAATTAATCTAATAATTATGCATGACACCTCCTGCCAAGTTGTTCAAATAATTTGAATGAAGAGTTGCCTTTTAAACTCTATAGACATATTAGTCTAAAGAGGTGTGCCTCTAAACTTTACAGATATTGGTTTGAAATCATGTTATTTTCTTTATAAATACCAGTTTGATGTTGAGAGAAATTAATTAGAAACAATCTTCTTCTCTCTCTAATTTTTCTCTACAAACTATTTGTTTATGTTTATACAAAACAAAATAGAACATTTTAATAAACTTACAGAAGTTGTTGTTTTTAAATTTAAAGCTTTATTGTATCCTGAAGGTATATTGCTTAACCTTACAACAAATATAGTTGGGATAATTAATACCTTAAATATAGTGATCTTAAAACCTCAAAGCATATTTGTTATACTCACTAACATTATAGAAGCTTTATGCCTTGGATGATTGTGAGGGATACAACTCCAATAGATATCTCGGATCTCTTCTTCATTTTATTTTTAGTTGATGTTTGAATGAAGTTGAGTCTAGAAAGGTCAAATACAAGAATGGTAGAGCCAATGAATTGCAGTTATACAAGTATGATGTGAGGGGGCTCTTGGTCTGCCTTAACATATAATTCCAATGATGAACACCTCAGGTTAGTGGTGTGAAAATGAAGACTATGGATCCTTGGGTCATTATGGGGAAAGATGGTTAGCTAGATGGATATCTTGGATCTCTATTGGTTTTGTTGTTTCTAGTTATGTCTAGAAAGTGGTTTGAAAATTATGATCTTTTTTTGGGTAAAAAAGAAGCTTGCTATGGGTGTGTATAGGATGTTCGAAAAGATGTAAGAGACAAAGGTTTAAATAAAAGTTTTGGTACCTAGAAGCATCGTTAGGGGGTCATTTCTACTCCATTCCCCCCCCCTTTTTTTTTGTTTTGTCTTCTAGTTTTTTGTTCTTCATTCTCTTTAGACCCTAAGAGAAATGGAGAGATTCTAGAGCTTGTGAATTAATGAAATCTCAATCTTTGATATTAAAAAATGAAGTATAATCATTTATTATAACTAAGAAAGAAAGCTTATCATATTCTGCAGTTGTCTACATGGTTGCTCACACAATCTAGAAATTTCGGCAGTTAAGGTATAGTTTGTTGTGATTTTTTCTTGAATCTTAGGGGAAAAGAAAGAAGATATGAGGGTATGAAGATATTTCGGTGGTGCCATTGATCTGGGCACCTATTATATTGATTAATACAAAGATGAAGGTATGAAAGAGTCTAAAAAAATGCAACTTGAGCATGTTCTCCATGAGTTGTGATTGAGATGGGTCATTGTGGTTTTTTTTTTTTTTTATCTTTTAGAGACAATATAACAATTTTGATGGTTAGATTTGAGGGGAATCATTACTTCATTTTGGGAAATTTTTTAGGGTATTTTGGTGAGAGGATAAAGGTTAAATTGGGTTAAGAATTTTTTCCATTTCACTCCTGACCATCTTCACTCCTGACCATCTTCAATCGGATCATATGATTTCCACACCTTCTTCATAATGATCCTTGGTTTTAGAATTCTTTAATATGGTCCTTAATCAACCTTATCTTTCATTTAAGCCTGTGATTGCACCAATTAGGTTATCCAAAAATTTAATTAGATCCTTGATCTTACAATTATTGCATATTGACTTGAATCAGGCATTCAAACTTAATTGTCTTTCAATTAATTGTCCTTAACTAAGTCAAACTCATTAAAAGTTTAATTAAGCCCTTGAAATTAATTAATTCTTTAATTTTGGACAAATCAATTTTCAAACTTAATTTTCTTTCAATTAAATCAATAAAACCTATTAGAAATTTAATTAAGCACTTAAACTTAATTAATTATTTCAATTTGTTCAAATTAACTTTCAAACTTAATTTTGCTTTAATTAAGTTCTTTTTCAGCCTATCTCGTCAACAATATTCCAATATGATTATCCTTCTAGCTTTTTGACCTATTATAGCTTAAATGCTTCTCTATTTGTGTTCCAAAAATATATTTAGATTTTGAATTTATTATTTTTTTGGATTTTTTAATATTTTAAAAAAATATTTTTTTTTACACAAAAAAGTGTTGGGAAATCTAAAATTGGATTATGACAACCCTGGTGTAGTTCATGATCTAGATTGCGGGTTTGACGAGTTGAGTTGGGTTAATTGGAAATTAGATTTTATAATTTGTTTTGTTTTCTATAAGGATATCACGGTTTCAAACAAAAGTCTTGGCATAGAATTAATGCTTGATTTTGCGAGCATCTATTTTTGTTATCATATAATTAAGTAAAAAATATTTTTTAAAAAAATTATTAAACCTAGTAAAGTCCATGACTCGGGTCATGAGTTTGGTGAGTTAAGCAGCGAAGTCATGGTCGATCTAATATGTCATTGTGTTGGTATTTAAAAAATGTCAAATCTTAAGTGTTTTTTAAGCCAAATCACATTTTAGCTAGTAGTCCAAGTTATCTTTGGACCCGTCAAGTCAAATGGATCATGTTGGAGCAACTCTTTCGCGATGTAATTTGAAATCTAGGAGAAGCAAATAGTCAAGTCAGGACATTTCAAGGTTGATCTATGAAACCAAATTTAATGACAATGCCAAATAATTCCACGGACATTTTAGATGAATAAAAAAAATTAATCCAACCAACAAAATAACACATTCAAGTTATCTAGTTATATATTGTTTAAAAAGCAAAGACTCGATAGAAAATGCTCAATTTTTTTGCTGGCTTGATTAAATCCATTACTCATATTTAGTCAAAAACAAAAACCAGACACAATAGAAAATGTGCAATAGTTGACAATTTATTTAAATCCACAATAGAATGCTTGGGAGCATGGTTACAGTTGCTTTTCAAAGTGTTTTTCGTGTCGAAATACATCAAAATGATGTTTTTTTATCTTTTAAAAATTATTTTTGAGATCAGCACATCAAAACGATTCAAAACATACAAAAACAATTGAATTTTTTTGGAACGCGGTTTGCACAGCGTTCCCAAACGGCTTCTAAATCAATTCTCTATTATAATTAAATCTAATTATAATATTCAATTTAAATTCAATTAATAAATAAATTGAATTTACATGTTTTTAAAAAATATAATTCAATTTATTTTATTTTTTATATTATCATC
>Ga0325410_1008518_pt1:0-10000 | contig 11107 bp, 10 predicted proteins | sample PopdelMetagenome_16_FD_206182 | JGI IMG/M metagenome (GOLD analysis project Ga0325410, IMG submission 206182) | Populus deltoides microbial communities from Bellville, Georgia, United States - Xylem-PdIQD-R3 | ecosystem: Host-associated > Plants > Phyllosphere > Stem > Wood/Secondary...
CGCGAAGAAGATGAAATGTTTGGGATAAAGGAAAATCAAATCGATGAAGAGAGGTTGATTTTTCTACAGTTATGGATCGATGTTGTTAGGGACGAAGGAGACTGGAAGAGTGGAAGATCATTAATTTTCATCTGTTGGTTTTGTTCATTTCGTCTCTGTAAACATGAATGGTGTGGGGGGAGAGCAGTACTGGTGTTAATTTACAAAGCCAGCAAAAAATAGACGGTTGAGATTTAATCCTTGTAAATGTAATCAACGGTGTTCGTAATTTTGGTTTTATATTAAAATTTAAATAATTATTTTTTTAATTAGCAACGGAAAATCCATTGCTAAATTCAACGTAAATTTTGAAACGGATAATTCGTTGTTAAATTCCGTTACTGATATTAAAAAAATAATATATGTATAATCCGTTGCAAATCCGTTACTGAATTTAGCAACGGAATTATCCGTTGCTAAATTCAGATGCTAATACCCCCTTATTTTAGTAGTGATGCTTCTTCGCCTTGTTGTTGCTTTGTGTTAGGTTGGGAACCTTGAAATTTTTGGTTCCTCTCATAACCATTGTCCGTTTGTCACTGTTTTTATTTTTCAGTGGTTGTTGTTCTTGGTCTCTAAGGGAACCTGTTTCCTTTCTGATCATCCTGTTTCTGTTCTTGCTGGCTCACCAGCACTGTATATTTTTGATCTTTTAATATACTTACATTTTTGATCAAAAAAAAAAAGAGCTCTCAGTTAGTTGCAGCTAGAGAGAGAATCTACAGAGAGATGCTCTCTCTCATTCCACTTAGAACGGCGTTCTGCAGCTCCTGAATTTTGGTCTCTTTCTCCTTTGGCCTTGTGTATGGCCATTGAGAATCCCCTTTTTTGGTATCTCTTCTCTCGGTTCATAATCCAAGAGAAGTTTCGGATTATTATCTATCAGCTCTCGGTTTTGGACTGCGATGCGCTCTCTTCGCATCAAGCCTCCTTTGCCCTCTCTGCCTCCGATTCCCAGTATCCAACCCCCAAAACCCATAAAGCTGATGGGTCTTTTGCTGAGGTTGCCTTCGTTGGATCTAGGGCTGAGCGTGTCAACCCCTCTCTGGATTCTTTTCTAGCAGAGGATGTTCAGGGCGATTTTGTTGATCTTTCTTTCTTTCTGGATGATCCAGCCAGCGGCTTATCCCTCTCTGGCATGGAATTGATTTCCGCTTCCATCAATTGGATTGCTTCCCCATCTAGTGTGCGATTTCAGCTTTCCCCGATTAGGGTTATCTTTTTTGTTCGTCCACTCACCCTCTCTGTGGGTGTCCTAGTAGACGATCTGAAATCTACTTATCCCAGAGTCGCGGTCCTTTGGCTTCTTGTTGACAGGGTACCTACACCCTGCTCCGGCATGGAACTGCTCTGGTTTCTCTCAGATGGGGTTTGTAGAATTTTTAGTTCTAAGGTTCGGCATGCCAATGCTAAAGCCACAGCAGGCCCTTCCTCAGGTACTCTCTTTGTCTTCTGGTCTTGGAGAAGCTGTTGGTGTTCTGTTTTTTGGCATGAACTTGTGAATTCTTCTTTTCGTGCTTGTGGAGGTTGTAGGATGTATCCTCTCCCTCCTTCTTGATGTCTCTATCTGCTAGGTTTTCAGAGGGCTTTGTTCCCTCTGCATCCACATGAGGCTTCCAACCTCATGGTGTTTGGTTTTTGTTGCTGCTTCTATGGAGTCGGTTTCTCTGTCTTGCACAATTAGTGTTTGTTGTTTGAGTTATCTGTATGCTGGAGCTCAATCTGCTTGCTTCAGTTTGAATGGGATTTTTCTGCTACGATATAGCACCATTTGTTGCTGCCATAAACAGCTTGGTTTGCAGTTTGTTAACCTTCCTGAAGCTGGTTGGATTTCTGTCCTTCGGCTGTTATCAGTGAGGATACCCTGCTATTGCTTGGGCTGTGGTTTGATTGTTCGAGTTGCGTGGCTTGATGCTGGACATGCATGACTTCCAGCTTGGCTTGCTATTTCGTTTTGTCCAGACCTGCAGGTTCTCTGCAGATTGATTGTGATGTTGCCCTCTTGGGGCTGGTATTGGATTCTAGGCTGTATGTCCTGGAACCGCTTGTTTTGCTGCTGCTTACTGCAGTGTTGGATGTAGTTGTGGTCTGCTGCTATAGGCCCTCTTGGGTGTTGCTTACAATGTTGTTTGTCATCCTTGGCTACTCTTGCTAGCTTATGCATGTGTCTATTGGAGTGTACCAGTGGCAGCCAATTCTCATGCAGGGTGTTCTGTTGGTGTGCTTCTGCTGTGTTGCTATATCTGCAATAGAGGAGCTTGATGGAGCATCTCGAGTGACATTTGTCATCTCTGCTGAGTGAATATGGTTTGCTAGACTGGTCATGTTCCACTAATACTGGCCTCTGAGCTGGACAGTGTTTTCTGCATGGGGTTGACAGCAGCTTGTGGCTTGATACGGTTGGCTGGTTTTCTCCTTTGCATGGTTGAGCTGTGTTTGCATGGATGAACAATTGGAATTGATTGTGGCTGTCTCCTATGTGTTGTCCTGCCTTGACTGGCTGGTAGCTTGGACGAGCATTTCTTGTCCCTGCATTGATTAGGCTGCTACCTGGGCAAGTGCTTTTGGGCAATGTCATCCTCGCCCCTGCATGGACAGGCTGGATGTTATCGGTGTAGGTGTGACTGGAGGACACATGGGGAGATGATTCTGGCTGTTATGGTGCTTTGTCTATGCATGGTTGAGTGGAGGATGTGTGGTCCCCCTGTCCCTGTGTGCAGGTGCAGCTGTTTTTGGCAATGATAGGTTGAAGCTGCTATAAAATGAGGGGATGCCGGCTTCTGGATCTACATGGCTCAGCTTGGCTTCTGGCTTCATGCTTTGGTGCTTTCATGATTGCACATGCTCTAAGTCTTCTCTGTATGGTTGATGCCCTCCTGGCTGAAAGGTGGGCGGGCCGTGCATGGTCCTGTGAGGGTGAGCAGCTGTAGCTTATCGGCTGTCATTGGGATGGTGTTATGTCTCTGCATGATTGGCTGGAGTTTTCTCTGCATGGCTGAGCTATGCATGCATGGCTTGTTCCTCTGTTTCTTTGCCCTGCCTGGCTGGGAGAGTTGTTGTGCCTTGTATATGCTCGGCTTTGTTTCTGACTATATGTCTTGGTTTCTTCATAGCATTGATGGGCTTTTCGTCTCTCCTGTCGTGTTGCAATCTTCTTAGCTGGATTTGTGGTCTATGGATTTTCTTGCTAGCTCAGTCTGGCTTTTGTTAGCCTTATGGCTTGTTTCCTTATTATATTTGCCCGGGAGCTTGTTCCCGGTTTTATTTTGGTTTTGGGTATCTGTTACCCTCTTATCTGTATATATTTTGTTTTGCTGCCTCCGTGGCAAGGTTGAAGCTTCTTTATCCGCCAGTAGGGATCAGTCAGGGTGAGGCTCTCTCCCCAATTGCTTGATCTTGTCTAGTTGATGGAAGCTGGAGCAGATGTGTAGGCCCTGCTACTGTCTGACTGTACTAGGGATCAATTCGGGTGAGGCTCTCTCCCCAATGCTTTGATCTCCTCGTTCCTGGATGCACAGTCCTAGCAGCATTGGAGTGCTGAAAGCCATGCCTCTATAGGGCATCGTTGTTGGCATACTGCCGCTTGATAGCTTAGGGCTGGCTTTTGCTGCTGTGCTAGAACAAGCTGCTGCTGGGGTCTGTTGTTGATGCTCTGCTCCTCGTCTCAGCTGCTGCTGTAACGTGCTATTTGCTGGGTTGGAAGGAGTTTCACTGCTTGTTTTTAGGTCTCCTAGTCGATGTTTTCATTGTATGCTAGTTTGTTTTGCCTTATGGCTTTGATGTTTGTTCAAGGGAGCCTGTTCCCTTTGATTCTAGGTTGATCCAAGGAGTCTGTTCCCTTTGATGATCCAGGGAGTCTGTTCCCTTAGCCTTTTTATTCAGCAAGCTTGTCTTGCTTATGGTTTGTACAAGGGAGTCTGTTCCCTTTGCTTTTTATTCAGCAAGCTTGTCTTGCTTTTGTTTTGGTCAAGGGACTTTGTTCCCTTTTCCCTGTATTGCTAGTCTCCAGCGCCTTTTTGATCTATAATATTCTTACATTTGATCAAAAAAAAAAGAAGCTCTCGGTTGTATTTCTGATTAGCTGGTTTTATCTGGCTAGTCTGACTTTTTTGATCTATATACTTCTAACATTTGATCAAAAAAAAAAAAGAGCTCTCAGTGTTTTTTTTCTCAAATGGCAAAAAGCAAACGGAAACCTGCAACCACTATCAAGCGCCCACAGGTCCCATTGCCTGCCCCTGTTCCATCTCACACAAACCAAGGGGGTTCGCTGGTTCTTGGACTCAAATCAGCTCTTGGGACTCTTGACGGTTCTCTTTCCCATTTACCAAGAGCAGATCTACCCCCTCTCCCCACTATCATCACTTCCAGCGGCGCAGGTACAAGCACTGCCAGAAAGATAGATGGGTCTCCGGTGGACATCTCAAATGCTTCTCTTAATGGGTTCCATGAGGATGGATGTTCTGTAGATGAAGTCCTTGAAGAAGAACAGCTTGATCTCTCCTGTTCTGACGAAGAATATGAAGCGTCTCCCCTACCATCTTCTCCAGCTCCGGTCAGTCTAGAAACACCATCCTCTCTGGCTCCAACTGCTACAGACCCACCAGCTTGTTCCAAAGGTGCCACCTTTACCCCGTCCAGCTCTGTTAAAGAAGGTAACCCTCCTGTTCCCTCATCTGCTAATGGTAAATGGAGAGACCTGTTCTCCTCTAACAGAAACACAACCATTTGCTCCAAACTCATGCATTTCTCTGGCTATAATGCTATTCCATCATGTCCATTCTTAGAGGAGGACTTAGATCATTCTAGCGATGATTGGAAACTCTGTGTTGTGGGGTATGTGTCTGGTAAATTTCCTGGGTACAGGGCACTTAATAGTATTATTGCGAACACATGGAAATGTCCACCCACACTCACCATGCATGAATCAGGTTGGCTAGTCTACAGATTTGAAAATGAAGAGGATAAACACTCTGTATTGTGTGGTGGTCCCTATCTTGTTTATGGCCATCCGTTAATCTTGCGCCAAATGACAGAATATTTTGATTATTCCTGCTCTGTAATGACTCATGTTCCCGTTTGGGTGAAATTTCCAAACTTGCCTCTGAAATGTTGGACACCAAGATGCTTATCCAACCTCGCCAGTGTTCTGGGGAAACCAATACAATGTGATAAACTGACATCCACAAAGGAGAGGCTGTCATATGCTCGTGTCTTGGTGAAAGTGGATTTACTTGCTGACCTACGGTCTTCCATTGATGTAGTGCTGCCTAATGGAAACCCTCTCTGTCAAAAGGTCATTTATGAGACGCTGCCCAAATTTTGCAAGCACTGTAAAGTGCTAGGCCACTCCACTGGGGCATGCTCTAAGGGTAAGGAAGAGGCCAAAACAGTTGAGAAGGCTGGCTCTGCTCAAGGTGCTTCCACAGGAAATGTCAAAGGCAAAGGAAGTGTCTTCACTCGCCTCAGCCCTGCTGTGAATACCCTGGTTGATGCCCCGTCTGTTACTGCTCCTCCAGTTGAGGTCTCTCAAGTTGCCCCTCCTCCAGTGAATGCCCCTGAACTTGATACTACCACTGTCCCTTCAGATTCTTGTGTAGCTCAGGATGCGCAGCCTTGTTCCCAGACCACAGCTTCAGGTACAGAAGAGTGGCAAACTGTTCGTAAAAGGAGACATAGCTCAGGGACCAAACGATAGACACCAACCCTTTTGCCTGCTGAATGTCACCTGCCAACTCAACAACAAGTTTCCTCCAAGGGGAAAGCTCCTGCTTGCTCAGTTACTACTGCTGGCAATAAGGCTCCCCGTTGTCCTGGTTCAGGTGTGCTCACCAGGAGCTCGGTTCAAAGGATTTCAAATAGATGTTCTGACAGTGGTAGGGCTCCTCCCACCCTCCCTCACTCATGTTAGTTCACTACTGGAATGTGAGAGGGCTCAACAGCCCTCTCAAACAACATGAGGTAGTAAGCCTCATGAGGAAGAATAAGGTGGATGTTTGTGGTCTTGTTGAAACAAAGCTGGCTTCCTCAGCAGTTTCTTTTATGCACAAATTCCGGTTAAGGAATTGGGAGTTTCTATCTAATGTTACAGCATCCAATAATGCACGCATCTTGGTCTTTTGGAATCCCTCCACTATCAAGGTGGAGCTTCTTGATCTTACTGCTCAAGGACTCCATATCAACATCAGTAGCTTAGTGAACCAATATTCTTTTGTTGCAACTTTTGTCTATGGCTATAATACAATTATTGCTCGCAGAGCTCTCTGGGATGACATGCAGAAATGAAGCTCAAATTCCCCCTGGATTATTCTCGGTGACTTTAACTCACTATTATCCCAAGAGGATAAACACAATGGAGAGCTTGTATCCTCATATGAAGTTTCTAATTTTAGAACTTGTTGTTCTCTGTTAGGCCTTTCTAACCTAAACTTTACAGGTTGTAAATTCACTTGGACAAATGGGAAGATATGAAGCAAAATTGACAGGATTTTGGTGAATCCTTACTGGTTGGTCGAGTCTTCAACGATCAGTGCATGTGCATTTCAACACCCCAGGCGCATTCTCAGATCATTCTCCCATAGCAGTCAGCATTGGCCCTCTACACTAGAGACATCGTGCTAGCTTCAAGTTTTTTAACATGTGGGTTGAGCATCAAGACTATAAGTCTCTCCTATTGCAGAAATGGCATGCAGCAGCGGTTCACGGCTCTCCAATGTATGTTTTATGCAGGCGGCTCAAGCTTCTGAAAGCTCCCCTGAAGCAGCTTAACAAGTTACACTTTAGACACATTTCGAAGAGAGTTCGCAGAGCTGAGGCTGACCTGGAGCAGCATCAAGCTCTTTTGCATAATGACAAGGACAATGAACATTTGTTGGCCCAGGACAAAAAGCATCGCTTGGACCTTGTCAACCTTAAATCAGTGGAGAAAATGTTTTACAGCCAGAAATTGAAATGCAACTTCTTCAAGGACTGTGATAGAGGGACCAGTTTTTTCCACGCCTTGATGAGTCACAGACACAAGAAGAATTTCATTCCTGCCATTCGCTGCAATAGTGGATCACTCACGACCTCCATGGCTGAGGTGGGGGATGTCTTTGTCAGCTATTACCAGTAGCTCCTGGGTTCTTCACGAGCCACCCTTCCTTTGGATGAGACTGTTGTCTGTTGTGGTCCTCGTCTTGATGCCGCTTCTTAAGCTTCTTTGTTAGCTGCTGTCTCATATGATGATATCAAAAAGGCCCTTTTCAGCATTGGTGATCATAAATCCCCGGGGCCTGACGAGTATTCATCTTTCTTTTTCAAGAACTCTTGGGATGTTGTTGGGCAGGATCTTTGTGTTGCAGTGGAAGATTTTTTCCAATCTGGGCAGCTTCTAAAATAGATTAACCATTCTATCATAACACTAGTGCTGAAATCTGCTCATGTTTCTACAGCCAGTGACTTCAGGCCCATTTCTTGCTGTAATGTTGTTTACAAAATCATTTCAAAAATCCTAGCTGACAGGTTGGGGCATGCTCTTGATGGCATTATCAGCCCCATGCAAAATGCTTTCCTGGGTGGTCGTCGAATGGCTGATAATATTAATCTCTTGCAGGAGCTTCTCAGGCAATATGAACGGAAAAGAGCCTCCCCTAGATGCCTTATAAAAATTGACTTCAGGAAAGCCTTTGACTCAGTCCAATAGGCATTCTTATGGCATCTACTTCTCCTCATTGGCTTCCCTGATAGATTTGTCCATCTGGTGATGACTTGCGTGGAAACTGCTTCATATTCAGTGGCTGTCAATGGGGAGCTGTTTGGGTTTTTCCCTAGAAAATACGGGGTGCGGCAAGGGGATCCCTTGTCGCCATATTTATTCATCACCTGCATGGAATATTTCACTAGGATGCTCAGCTTAGTATCCCAGAATCCTTCATTCCATTTTCACCCAAAATGCAAGCCACTTGGCATTACTCATCTTTCTTTTGCTGATGATGTTATGCTGCTATGCCGAGGGGATAGGTGCTCAGTTCAAATTCTCCTCCAGCAACTGGTGCTCTTTGGGCAAACATCTGGCTTGAATATTAATATTTCCAAATCATCAATTTATTTTGGTGGTGTTGCTGTAAGTCTAAAGCAAGCCATTTTGCTCGATACTGGTTTCTCTGAAGGCTCCTTTCTTTTCAGGTATCTTGGTGTGCCTCTCAGCCCACACAGGCTCCTTACAAGTTAGTTCTCACCGCTTCTCCACAAGTTAGAAGCAGCTATTCAAGCATGGGTGGGTAAACATCTTACATATGCTGGTAGGTTGGAGCTCATTAAGTCAGTTTTATATGGTCTGGTGCAATTCTGGGTTAGCATTTTTCCTATGCCATGTGCTGTCATCAGACAAATTACTTGTCTTTGTCGAAACTTCCTGTGGACAGGAGATATAAGTCGAAGTAAGTCTGCTCTTGTGGCATGGAAAACGGTTTGCCTGCCAAAGAATAAGGGAGGACTGGGTCTCCTTAATATTCAAATCAGTAACAACAGTTTCATTGCCAAACAGCTCTGGAACATTCATCAGAAGCAGGATTCCATCTAGATACGATGGATACACCATTACTATTTACATGACAACTCCATTTGGAATGTTCAGATTCATAAAGCTTCATCACCACTGTGGAAGTCTATCGTTCTTCTAAAGAACCAGCTTGTGCAGAGCTATGAGAGTCATCTAGTAGTTATTGACCTAATGGTCGACTGGGAGCAGAGAGAAGGTGGATTCACTTTTAATGCCTATGCTTCACTTAGGCCCCAAAGTCCAGCTGTTCCCTGGGCGAAGATAGTTTGGGAGCAATGGTCTCTGCCCAGATGCAACCTCATATTATGGCTAGCTATGCTTGGGAAGCTCCGAACTAGAGATAGACTGAGGTTCATTCCCACTGACACTTTCTGCACTTTTTGTACACAGGAAGAGGAGAGCCATGGACATTTGTTTTTCGGTTGCACTTGGACATCTTCTCTTTGGAACAAGGTTAAAGCCTGGCTGAAATTACACAGACAGATGGCCACTCTCAAGAGTGCAGTGAGAGGTTTGACTTCAAGAAAGAAGAATTTAGAGGCAAGAATGCGCAGAGCCTCTTTCAGCATGATAGTATACTTGATATGGGAGGAGAGGAACAAAAGAATATTTGAGGGCAAGAGTACCTTACCTGACCTTGTCTTTTGAAAATTTCAAATTCTTTTCTTCATGGTTCTGCATTTCCACGAGAAAAATCACACACACATCAATGTTGCCTGGTGACCTCTCTTTTGGATGTGATAATAGTGTTGTGGCTAAAATGGCAGTAATCGTGGTCCTGCTGCTTTGGCTACCCTGATTCAGCCTGCTGTTTGTTGAGCATGAGTCTTCGTGGCTCTTTCAAATAGGGGGAAGTATGGGGGTGGATTGCAGTTTGTTTGGCAAACCTTCTTAATTTACCCGTTCTTTTGGTTCATTAGATACTGCATGGTGTTTGCATGGCATTCTACGTTGTATTTATTCTGGCTTGGGATGAACAACTCTGATTGGCTGGTTCTTCTCTTGGAAGCTTGTGATCTTGGCAGGCCTCGTGTATTTATTTATTTGTTTTGTCTTAGTTGTTTCCTGCTGTGCCTCTATCATCTCTGCATGGCTGGCTGAAAATATCCACATTCCACATCCCTACATGGATTCTACGATGCCGTTTTACTGAGCTGATGGGATGCCTCTGTCTCTTATGCTGTAACACGTAGTCTGGGCATGCATGGGTTTCCCTGTCTCTGCTGGCCACTGTTCAAGGCCGAGATGGTTGATGGCTTTGGTGTGGCTGTTATTATGGCGGGTGGCTGTCGCTGTTTGGCTGCGTTGGCTCTGCGTGGTCCCTTTGTTCTTGTGTGCATGAAATGTCGTCTGCTGTTTTTGGGCTGTTTTGGCTATGTTAGGCTGATGCTTCTTTAATCCCTGGTGGAAGATGGCTTG
>Ga0325410_1008520_pt1 | contig 11107 bp, 4 predicted proteins | sample PopdelMetagenome_16_FD_206182 | JGI IMG/M metagenome (GOLD analysis project Ga0325410, IMG submission 206182) | Populus deltoides microbial communities from Bellville, Georgia, United States - Xylem-PdIQD-R3 | ecosystem: Host-associated > Plants > Phyllosphere > Stem > Wood/Secondary xylem...
GTCTTTTCTTGATAAAGTTGGTGCCTGGTTAGAACTGGATTGCCATTGGATTATTCTCTTGGTACAAGAATTGCCTCTTCATTTCGCAAATTATTATTGGGAATGATGAATGCCCAATGAAATAACAAATGACTGTCCTCCGTTCCCTGAATTTAGTGGTATTTTGTCTTTTTTGCAATTAATGAATCAAGCCCTGCTGCCTCCATTATTTACTTACTGTTGGAAGATAGTTGGGAAGAACAGAAATTCATTATAAGGGTGGGTGTCTTTGGTAGTGCTCAAAAGTATTTTTAATTTTTTAAAGGCATTGAATTAATGTTTATTTTAGTATTTTATTATTATTTTAATTTGTTAATATAAAAAATGAAGAATAAATGTAAAAAAATTATTTTAATATATTACGATTTATTTTAAAAACATAATAAAATTGTTTTGAAACTGATTTTTTTTATTTTTCAACTTAGACATTAACTAAATATAATCAGTATATAATGTATGATTAAATGTGAATTGAGGAAGTTTTTACCCAATTGATAAACAAGAAAATCCCATCATATTCAAAATTCATTTTATGCAAATTGGATCTAGAATTTTATGAAATTTTAAATATTTTTTTGTAGTTTTAAATTATTTTAATATAATAATATCAATAATAAATTTTTAAAAATAATAAAAGATATTATTTTAATATATTAAAAAAAAAACATTTGAAAAGCTATCTTTTAAGTTGAAGTTGTGAGCTAAGTTAAGTACTTGAGTTGTCGTTTGCTTATGAAAGTCTAAGACTTTTGTTTTCGTTACGTACTCTTTACTACTTTTTTGTCCTTTACATTTTCAGTTATTTCATAATATCACTGTTTCGAGATTTTAGCTGTGATTATTTTTAAAAAAAATATATTAAAATAATATTTTTTTTATTTTTTAAAATCATTTTTTTATATTAGTACACAAAATAATCTGAAAATATAAAAAAATAATTAATTTAAAATAAAATAAAATTCAAATATTTTGAAATATATTTTTAAAAATGCCAGCTATTCTTTATCATCTCATAAACAAATGCAATCCTTTGATTAAAAAATAAAACCCTAGTTTATATATATATATATATATATATATATATATATATATAAAAGTCTAAGTGATAAATCAGAGTAAAACTAGGATATATCTATAATATGAATTAATTATAAGGGTTTTTTGGGGTACTTCCAAAGAAAATATTTTATAGAGCGAAAAATTAAAGATTTTTTTTGGGTATTTATTTTTTTCATTAGAATTCAGGGGATATTTTATAATTTTACCATTAAATTAAAGTGAAAAACTCAGCGCATTAGCCTGTTCGGTAAATATGGCCTTCCATATATTATTTATAATTGGATTCTGAAAGACCTGCTCAAGATTATTATAGAAAATAATAATAATAATAATAATAATAATAATAATAATAATAATAATAATCTTCATGCACAAAACCTGACGATAACTGGACCGGTTAAAGAAAAAAACTGTGGTGGTTTGGATAGAGGAGGACACCTGCTTTGACAGGAACATAAGAAAAGAAGAATACCTGAAAACAAATCAAAGCCATGAATCATGGTGGAGTTGGTAAAGTTGATGGGATTAAAGGGTAATTTAAAATAATACTTATGATTGTTTTTTAAAATATTTTTTATTTAAAAATATATTAAAATAATTTTTTATTTTTAAAAAATTATTTTAATATCAGCATATTAAAATAATTTAAAAACATAAAAAATAATTTTTAAATAATTTTTTTTTCTTAGCTCTCATTGGAAATGCAATATCAAACCGGGATTAATAGTTATATTTCAACTTGGTCTACTGACTAATATTAAAAGCCATAAACTATAGCATATAAGTCTTATTTTGGAAAATCTTGTTCCGTATATAAAACCTAATTCGGTTCATATAAGCTAACTTGAAATACCAACACGTGAATAAAATATATATATATATATATATATATATATATATATATATATATATATATATGTCAGCAACTTTATTTTTTTGTTTTAACCCATCTTTTAAAGGTGGGTAAGGGACATCGCTGCCGTACCACTTTGGCCTTTGCTTTTAAGAGCCTTTTCTTGTCAGTAATAGCCACCGAGTCACCACCCACCCACCCACGAGCGCACGCAAGTTTATTATACTTTTTATACCTTCGAGTGTAGTTTTTAAACTCGGTAGATCTCACGAGTTGATTTTATTCTCCTGAATTTTATTTTTTTAATAATTTTAATATTAAAAATATTTTTTTATTTTTTAAAAACTATTTTTAATATTAATAGATTAAAATAATTTAAAAATATAAAAAAAATTAAAATTTTTGGGAAATGTAATTTCAACTCGTTATTGCCACCAATTTTTTTGAATATTTTTTAAATTGTTTTTTATAATGCTATTATTTGAAAAAAATATTTTTTTTAAAAAATTATTCTAATTTATTTTTAATTAAAATATATTTTAAAAAATTATATACATGTTACCACGAAATATTTTCCCATCTATTACACTCCATCGACGAAAGGTTTTTTTTTATTATTAAAAAAAAAAAAGTCAAGCACTCATGCTATTGTTAGGGTTTTTTCTTCCTTCTTCTCACAACTTCAATCAATTTTTAAAAAAAACTAAATTAGTAAACAAGATTTTTTTAGCTCTTTTATTGTTTTTGTTCTCTGTTTTCTATTGTTATTTAAAAAAAGAAAAATAAAATATGAAAAATTATTTTTTTTATTTTTTTTTTATTTCCAGTAAAGTAAAACCTGACACCAGTATTTTAAAATGTTTTTTTTTTTCCACCAACAGCCTATTATCTAACCAAAAAAATAATAAACAATGACTTATATTAGTCATGGTAGCCAGGTCCTTATTTCAACTCAGGTTGGTCCAACATGGTTGGTGGAGTGCTGTGTCAGTGGAGGGATTTAAATTTTAAACGTACATATCCGAATTTATATTGTTTTATTTTTGTCTTTATTCTTTATTTCTTTTCTTCCCCCCTTTATTCAACCAACTATAGTTTGTGATTTGACCCCTCTGCTAACTAAACTTGACATTCAGTAACAGTTTTTTTTTGGAAATCACTATTTTAGCCCTGTTCGTCGCCGCGTGTCCGTGTTTTATAAATAATCTAAATTTTTGTTCTTCTTATTATTATTTTTGATGTTTTAATATTGTTTTGATTTGCTAGTAACATAAATAAATTTTAAAAAATAAAAAATTTATTATTTTAATATTTTTTTAAGTTCTTTTGACTGCTATGAAAATTTAAGTTATAGTTATAATTTTTTAATTATTTAATAATATTTTTAGAGTTAATATCATTTACTTTTCATAAGTTATTTTTAAAAATTATAAATTATAATTCTTTACAAGTCACTTCCTTGTACAAAATGGTATGTAAAATCATGAAGTTATAGCGTAGTATTACAACAAACTATTTGTATATTGTTGTGGACAATTTTATTTACAATCAGTGTGATTAGAATAGATTGCTGGAACCCGAGGAGTGTAGTTTAATTGGTCAGATTTTGAATTTGCTTCTTAAAAGTTATCAGTTTAAGTCTCACAAATCTCAGAGTCAGTGGAGGCTTATATGGTCGTTAACTTCAGGACCCGTGGAATTAGTCGAGATACGCACAAGCTAGCCCGAACATTCACGTTAATCTAAAAAAATAATTAGATTGCTGGGAAAACATTATTAATTTCCTTTTTTTCATAGATTAAAGCTTCATCATTTTACCATAATTTGCCTACACTTCATGTAGGGACTACGTACCAAAGTTGCTAAGAAATTATTATCATTAATATTTTTTAGTATTTATTAGCGTATAAATTATATATTATTTTAATTAAACACATCAATTTCAAGAAATAGAAAAATGCTCCCGAGCCCTATGATTGACCGGTAGCTGGTGTTTGTTGGTGATGGTCACCAATGAAGTTCCGGGAAGGCTCACGTTAAAGTCATCAAAGCTTAAAAATAATTCACTTGAATGTAGGTCCAATGTTATTATCAAATAAAGTTTTATATTAATTTTATTATAAAGCAAGTATTTTATTTATAAAAAACAATGTCTTCTTGGAAGAAACTTAGAGACTATTTATTATGCTCTAATTTTAAAAAAAATTAGAGTGGAAAAAAAGAAAATTGAAACTTCCTTTTCGAACGCAACAATATTTTTCTATCCATAAGACTTAGTTTTCCATTTTTTTTTAAATTATATTGAATTTAGAAAATATATTTTAGATGTTCTTCACAGTTTTCAATTCAAGTTTTCCACTGTTTTCTAAGTAAAGAAAATATGAGCAATATAATTATTCTTTTTTTATATTATACCCAAGCGATTTCTAGAAATGTAAAAATTATAATATATAATATAGTTTTTAAATAATTATTTTTATGATAATTTTTAATTTAAATGATGTAAAATTAATATTCTATAATTATATCCAAAATTATGGTTTTTATTTTATGAAAAATAAATCATATATGATTCATGAACGCAATACGTGAGTTGAGATCATAGCGTCCCTATTCCTAATGCAACCATGACGAAGAAACCAATTTCATTCTCCTTTTCGAACAACATATTCTTCCACAATCCAAAGAGATATTTGGGCCACGCAAGAAAGCAACGCATCATCATCCCAATTATTAATTAGGAATTTTTAATCATTGATGGATCATCAACTTTGGAAAAATAGTAGCTGAGATTGTCACAAGATGACCTACCTTTTGCTATCTAACTTCGTGGTGGTAGGTGAAGAAAGGGTATCTATTAAAGTGTGGTTGTGGTTATTTTTTGAAGTGATTTTTATTTAGAAATATATCAAAATAATATATTTTTTATTTTTAAAAAATTAATTTTGATATTAGAGCATCAAAATGATATAAAAATGTTAAAAATTCTTTATTTGAAGCAAAGAAAAAAATAAAAAAAATTTAATTTTTTTCAAAAACACTTTTGAAACGCAAAAAAAAAGGACCAAATCATTGTTATAATTGCATCACACTCACATGCCATCTTTCTTTTGTTGGGTTTAAAGTATGTTTGGCAGTGTGGTTGCGGTTACTTTTCAAATAGTTTTTTATGCCAAAATACATGTAAATGATGTTTTTTTATTTTTTAAAAATCATTTTTGATATCAGCACATCAAAATGATTTGAAAACACTAAAAACATATTAATTTGAAGTTAATAAAAAAATAAAAAATTTTCAAATTTTATCAAAAGCGCTTTTAAAACGCAGAAACAAACAGGTTTTTAATGGGAGTGTGAATCATGGCGCGCTAAAAATAGATAGGATCCTGGATAAAATTACAAATATTTTTTTTAAAAAAATATATATATTTTTAGTTTTTATATATGTCTAACAAGTAAAGTCTTGGATAATCTTCATTTCATATTTGAAATCTTTTACGAAGTGGAAGCAATCTTCATTTTATAAAGCATAATTTATAAATATATCTTATTTACTTTTAAGATTTTTTATTTTTTGGGTTAAATGGAGGTCTGTACCATTGCTGAAGCAATCCTTAGCTTAGGCTGGCTCTGTTTCTGACCATGCATGTTAAAGTATCAACATCGATCGATGCTGATCTTACTTGGTAGATGAACTCGAGTGTGTTTGGCAGTGTGGTAGCGGTTATTTTTTAAATAACTTTTTGTGCTGAAATATATGCTAATGATATTTTTTTATTTTTTAAAAATTATTTTTGATATCAGCACATCAAAACGATTCAAAAAATACAAACCGTATTTAATTTTAGCAAAAAAATTTCAAAATTTAATAAAACACAGTTACAAACACAATGCTAAACTATCTCGAAACAATCACTGCTGCCACTGAAAGAAATAAGACATCACGTAGTGCATCGTTATGTGGAAGCCATGAGAGAAAATGGGTGTCTCCATTTGCTACTTTGATTCTATTATGCTTAATTTTGCTTAAAAAGTAATTTGAGACCTAGACGTGACTATAAGACTCGATTCTTGACTTTTAAACACGCGCGTTGAGCCCAAGAGGAAAACAAATTACAAATTAGGCTTTGAACTCATTTCTTCGGTTATTTGAAATGGACCTGAAATCCACTACTCATACTTAATAAAGTTTAATAAAGTTTTTTAAGGTCATGTTGAGCTAATCTAAATTTTTTTTAAAAAAAATTCAAGAAAAAAGATAAACACAGTAACATCAATAGTAAAAAAAAAGTGTTTGCAAATAAAAATAAAATTTAATCTTGTTATATATATAAAAATATTGTTGATACGATAGCAACTATATCGGTAAAATAATGATTTATTGCATGTAAAGTGAATAAAAAAGGAACCTTTAAACTTACATATCGATTTTATATTTTAAAAGAAATAATATATATATACTTTAAAAAAATAATTTTTTTTTAGTTGTGAAAAGCTGAACCCGTTGAGTTGGTGATCATATCACCGTTGAGATGAACTTAAATCACAAAATAATTTCTTTTTTTATAAAAAGTAAATAAATCAAAGTGTAACACGTTTAAATGATCATAGTTCAATAGTCAACTCCTTGATAAAAATCATTAACATAAAAAAAAATAATTACCCACATATATATACACAAAATATTTCACATCATCCTTTCTTAATAAAAAAAATTAAAAATCTTAGCATTCAAAATAAAAAAATCCACACTCAAACGAAACATGAGATTCAAATAATTTCCCACACATATAAATCAATCAAATCCACACAAAATCAATAAGAAAATGCCCAAAAGATTATACAAAGTACAATAAAAAATTTAGATCCGAAATTGACCTCGCAGAGCTGTTGGAAATGACCTGGAACAAGAAAAAATATTATTTTGATGTATTTTAACATAAAAAATACTTTAAAAAATAACTGCAATTATAACACTTCCAAACAGACCGTTAGTATATTCACAACTGGCTTTGCTTTGCTTACCTTTTTTATTTCAAAACTCTTTCTTCTTATCTTTATCTTTTGTTGTATTTTCCTCTAACCTCCAGCTCTCCTCTTTTATTTTTAAATTCACAATTTGTTTTGGAAATCAACTTAAACTCCTGTATTTTTTTATGTTGATCCCTATTTCTTCATTGGATTGTCGTTTTGCTCCCCAATTTATTTATTTTATTTTTTCTTCTTTTTAAATGTGAGGTAAAAAAATTTAATAATTAGTTAAAAATATAATAATTCTGAGTAGCTATGGAGTTTATGTAGGTGGACATGTTACGGGTCAAGGAAAACCACTAAGACAAGTGAAGAACTAAAAGCCCAGTCCATAAAAAGGCATAACCGCAGCCTATCCAAAAAAAGGTTTATTTTAAATCTTTATTTATTTATAGCTAGAAATTATTTTTTGAGCTTTTTAATTTATGTTGGAATTTATTAATTTATTTTAAAAAGATGAAAGACAAAAAAAAATTAATTTTTTAATTTTTTAATAGTGTTTTAATCAATTTTTCTTTTTTTTTAATTTATAAAATTGAAATCAATAAAAAATCAACACGTGTTAGTATAACTTAGAAGATATAGATAGTCGGCATGATTTTGAGGCTAGTAATATAAATGTATATTATGGAATGTTGAGAAAAATAAGGTGGGTTGTTGTAGTGATAAGTTTGGTTTGGAATCATGTTCATAAACATGAAAAAAAAACTAATAGGTCATGTGTGAATTGTGGAAAAATAACAAGGAAACATAACATGTCTTCCCTTAGTATGAGAATTTGAGCTTGGTAATGCTAGGGAGAATGAACTTGGTTGATATGATTGTTATAAAATTTGTGTTTAATGGTGTTATAAGAGGTAATTAAAGAATGGTTATAAACTAAATTTTCATAGATATAGAAGAAAAACTCGTGTTTTTATTTAGAGTAAGTTTTAGTTAAAGAAGGTGATGGGAGAGAGAGACGAAGATATTTCTTTTAAGAGATTTGGAATAAATGTGTATTTTCATGTTCAAAAATAAATTGAATGGAAATTTAAAGAAAAATCATATAAGAACACATGTTTCCTTGGATTGGGGAGTTGGGGGGGGGGGGGAGTGTTTGGCTTGATGAACAAAAAAAGGAAGTAATAGGTTATAACCTGGGGGGGTGTTTGGCTTGATGAACAAAAAAGAAAGGAAGTAATAGGTTATAAGGTTATAGTAATCCATAATGTAAATGAAAAATGACCAATTATAGATAGTATGATGAACTTAAATGGGATAGAACTTTTATGGTGAATATTTTTGTGATGACTAAAAGTTTCCATTTATTATAAATGCATTGTGTGATGTGTGAAGTGGTAGAATAAATTTGGAAAAAAAATATTTATTTCATGTATGTGAAATGTATAATGTTGAGATAATAAGGATTGTTACCTTGAAACCTAATACAGTTCCTAAGTTAATGGAAATGATATTAATGAAATTAGCCTTATAATGACAGGGGATACCATAACAGCTAGGCCTTAAATTGGAGGAAGTGTAAATTAGCCTTATAATGACAGGGGATACCATAACAGCTAGGCCTTAAATTGGAGGAGGTGTAGGATCGTCACGCACGACAAGTAGGTGCACAACACTTATATTAAATAGATTTTAGAAATATTATATTTAAGTTACATTTAATATTTTTCTTTTGTTCATGGTGTATTATGTAAAAATTAAAATTAGTAAATGAATAATTATGGCATTAATTAGTCATTCATGTTTTGGAGACTAATGATATTAGTTGGTCTAATATCAACATTAAATGAGAAAGAAGTGTAAATGTAAAGTACTTGATTAATCATCCAAGCAATAAAAATTAATGATACTAGGTTTGATTGGTATCGAGAGAGTCTTGATTAGTTTTTCATGAGGTGAAGGTTAATGATATCGATTAGATCAATATTGGTATTAATTAGTTGTCCAAAAATTATTTTCCATTTTGATATAGACGGTATATACATGTTGTAACTTTTATATGCAATGTAATTAAATTTAATGGGTGGTAATTAACTAGACCCATAACTTTTGGAATGTAATATAAATCATAATGTTTTCCTTTAGTGCATTAGTAGTAGTTAGTTGTCTAAGATTTATTTAATAAATATGTTATATTTTTTATGTTCAATGTTAATTTTCTTACTAAGTTAAATTAGTTTATTGATTGTTAAAATAAATTAAAAAATTTTGATTGCATTGAAATAAAAACTATAAAAATAAAATAGTTAGTAATAAGTGGAGATATATGTGTCTATTTCATGCACACTGTTTGTAATTAATTAAATCTTTTGAAAATAATAATCATTAAAAATATTTTCACCAATTCATTTACCTATATAGGTAGAAATTGAAATGTATTTCTTATATCATATATTGTATAAAAACATTCCAGGTCTTTCTTACAAAAATAGAAAATATAAAAAAGATAAAAAGTGTTTCATTGTTTATTATAATATTTTATTTATACTTTTGTACGAAAAGTTAGGAGGACCCTAAATAAAATCTCGTGAACCCGTTTTCTAATAATTGTTTTTATAAATTAGCAGAATTTTTCAAAATGAATAATACAAATTTTATGGATAATTTTCTACAAATGAATAAAAATTAATACATGAAAATAACAATAAAACTTATACAAAAATAGAGATCCAATTTAATATTTTAATAAACTTTGATGTAGTTTTTTTATTTTTTTAAATTTTAATATCATTATTTTTGGGTTTTTTTAAAGCACTTTTTTAGTTTCTATAAAAAGAATTAAAGTGCTAACATATACTATATAGATTAAAAGTGATTTAAGAAGATCATATTATGTTATTTAGGATTTTATATGGATAATAAATAGAAAATTAATGAAAACACGGGATCATCTTTTTTTAAAAATAATTTTAAAATTTATTCAATCATGTTTTTGTTTTTACCCCTCCTATAATTAGAGCGGTTGTAAAACTTATATATTAGTATTGAAGATCTATATATTTATCACACTCGATATAACGATGAAGTTTTAAAGATGAATGTAAAATTGAATAAGGAGTTATTATCTAATTTATAGTAACTAGAAATTCTAATTAGTTTTTAAAATTTTTTAGATAAAAGATTAATTAGAAACCCTAATTAGTCTTTGAAAATTTTTAGATAAAATGTTGATTATATTAAAGAGAAGACACATCATCCTATAGTATATTAACTATGTTAAGCTGCATTGTGTTTATATTTAATGATAAAATTACCTAATGTGTTTTTACTTAAATTGACCTAAACTAATATATACATATTTAGGAAAGATTATTAATCCTATGAAAATAATTTGAGAACTAGGATTGACTATAAAGTTCAATCTTTACTTTTAAAACACGAGAGTTGGATCTAAAAGGAAGATAAATGATAAATTAGGCTTTTGAACCCCTTTCTTGAGTTATGTTTAGAATAGATTTGAAGGCCACATCTCACATTTAATAAGATTTTTGTGATCATGTTGACTCATTCTAAATTTTCTAGTCATGATAAATAACATTCTAGTTCACATAAGAAAAGAGTAAAAAATAAACATAATGACTTTAGTAAAAAGGAAAATGTTAACACATAAAAATAAAATTCATTATGTTCTTATAAAATATTGTCAAAATGATAGCAGCTCCACCAGTAGGATAAAGATTTATTGTATAAAAGAAAAATAAAAAAAAAATCTTTCAACTCACAAATCAAATTTATATTTGTATAATTTTTTAAAACATAAGATTTTCCTAACTTTTAAAAGACAGGACCGTTGAGTGGTCATATTATTCTTGAGTTGAACCTAAATAAAAAAAATTATATAAAAAAATAGCAAAGTATAACATTCAATTCACAAAGCTCATGGAATGATCATACTTCGAATGGCGATCAATGATAAAAATCATTAATACAAACTTTTTTACACACACAAAAAATATATATATATATATATATATATATATATTTTTTGTGTGTGTAAAAAAGTTTGTATTAATGATTTTTATCATTGATCGCCATTCGAAGTATGATCATTCCATGAGCTTTGTGAATTGAATGTTATACTTTGCTATTTTTTTATATAATTTTTTTTATTTAGGTTCAACT
>Ga0325410_1008522_pt1 | contig 11106 bp, 10 predicted proteins | sample PopdelMetagenome_16_FD_206182 | JGI IMG/M metagenome (GOLD analysis project Ga0325410, IMG submission 206182) | Populus deltoides microbial communities from Bellville, Georgia, United States - Xylem-PdIQD-R3 | ecosystem: Host-associated > Plants > Phyllosphere > Stem > Wood/Secondary xylem...
GTTTTGCAACATTCTCCAAGTAATTTTAATTTATATTTCAAACATATTACAAACAAATTGATCATATAACATTCTAGATAACTCATTAAAGGACATGTCTAATGTAGCAGTTAGAAACTCATGGCTTCCTCCATTATATGCAATATCATTGTCGGTATTGATAATGTTACCATCATGGAAGCATAATATTCCTAAATTACTAGATATTTCGTGAAATAACAAAACAAAACACAATTTTAATTCATTAATGTATCTTGGGGTTAATAAAAAAAAACATAATTTATCAACAAAACCATAATGGTAATATAATCGGCTAAAAGCTAAATTCATCAAATTAATTAGCGAACACCTACATTCATCAAGTTTCATTTCCATAACGAAATTATCAATTAAATTCATGTATTTCATATCTAATTTTCTTATTTTATATATAATTCGGTATAATTCATAATTTAATCTAAATCAACACTAACTTTAACAAAATAATTTTGTTAATTCACAATTAAAGCAACCCAAAATCATATATTATTTCACAAAATAACCTAATTATCAACACAAATTACATTTAATTAACTTAATCCTTAATTCAAAATCCTAACATTGTATGAAATCAAATTAACATATATTAGTATAAATTACATCAAATTAATAGAGAAAAAATGTTTATTATTCATTGAAATGTAGAATGTGGGTGGTGATGGTGACCGGTGGTAGCTATTTTGGTTGGAAATTAGATGAGTCACGATGGAGAAAGAGAGAGAGGGGCGGCGATCTCAAGCTAAAGAGAGATGAATGATCTTGTGGTATTTTAAGTATGTTTTGTGGTAGGGCAAGAGAGAGGAAGGTCGTTGACGGCAGGGAGAAGGGATGGGCGGGTTACTATGGGATGGGGAGAGAGAGAGGGAGGGAGAAGGAAAAGGAGGAAAGAATGGGAAAAAGGAGCTCTAGGTATTAATTTTAAATAAAATCAGAGATACAGTTTACGACTGGAATGTTGCAGGTAACAACTGCAAAATAAAAATTACAAACGATATCTAGGACTCACATGTCTAGTTGCCATATACGACTCCTATATCCCTAAATATTTTATCGACTATATTATTTTACCTTTTTTCTTTCTTTCTGGGCTAAAAAAAAACTCGGTACACATGCATAGACTGAGTGCAAATTTAGAATCTAATTCTTTGATTATGATTGCCCAACTGGAAAATGAGAAAAAGTGATACCCAGACAGCCAGACCCCGGTTATGCATGGAAAGGGTGCCCAGTCAGAGATCATGGGACCCACCCTAAAGGTTAATTCAATGACTTGATCTTCGAGTCTGAGTCCATCTGGCTGTCAAACTTTTGGTGAACTTTCCGCTGGATACTTCCTTTCTATCCATCCTAGAAATGCCTTAATTTGAATAGTGTGCTGCTGACTTCTCAGCTTTATTACAGTAATGAACCAAAAGCAGTCCTTGGGAGACGAAACCTGAGACACTAAGATACTAGCTAGATATTGGGGTTCCAATTGCTATTGAGCAACATGAACATGGTCCTAAACCAATTACAGACCACCTTATCCAGTGTTATGAATGCAATGTTTACCCCATCTGGTATTTTCCAAGAAGCTGATTACTTATTTTGTATCTTTAAGCAATCCACTGTATTCTATCATTCTGTGCTCTGTAAATGGGGACTTAGGATTTGTAAGAAAGCAGAAGTTATTCAGCATCAATTTGATCCTTTTTGAGCATTAAACCAAGGACTAAGCCTGCTAGTATTTGCTCTATTTGTTGTACTTCATGTAGTGACGACAAACAATAGTACTATAACGTTTCCCTCTTTACATTATAAAGAACAAAGAGTTTCAAACTGAAGAAACATGGAAGAAACAAGCTTCTCCTCTGCATAGTTTAGTGACCATTAAAAAGTTCTCACTTGAAACCAGTTTTGGAGTTAGAAGAAGATGAGTAAAGTAATGAGAATGCAGAGAAACTGGAGTTATTGCTCTTTGGAAACAAACTTTGTGTTGCTGGCTTTGATGATGATGTCGCTGGAACTCCACTGGACTTCTTATTTTCTTGATTATCAGGTGCTGGTGATCCCTTAAGGAGCACATCAACCTTTGCATACTCCTCCCTTTCATGTTTGATCTCCTTAAGCATTGCAGCCACGTCTTTCATATTTGGTCTTTCATCGGGGGATGAATTTACACACAACAAGGCGATGCCTAATGCTTGCATCATTTCTTCAATTTCTGAAGCCGGTCGAGATAGTAGGCTTGGATCTAACACTTCAATTCCTCCCCTCTTCTGTCTCACCCAATCCACCACATGTAGTCCATCTGGTATTGTTGGATCAATCGGTTGCTTGCCCGTCAAGACTTCTAATACCACCACACCATAGCTATAGACATCGCTCTTTTCTGTGATCTTCATCATGTAGCCATATTCTGTGTACAACAGTGAAATATTAGTGCAGGATTGCATAGATCAAAAAGACATATGAGAACTGAACTGTAGATAGATAACTTACCAGGAGCAATGTATCCATAAGATCCAGCAACTGTATTGGATGACCGGGCAAAGTCACCATCATCAACAAGCTTAGCAAGGCCAAAATCAGCAATGTAAGGCTCGAATTCAAGGCCAATGAGGATGTTATTAGCCTTTATATCCCTATGAACAATTGGAGGGACACAATCATGATGCAAATAAGCCACACCCTGAGCTGCTCCCAACAAAATTTGGTACCTAAGTTCCCATTGCAATGCATTTCCTGTTCTTTCATGGAGGAGACTACCCAAGCTTCCATTAGGCATATAATCATACATAAGCAATCTTGTGTTTCGATTCCAACAACAACCCAAGAACCTAACAATGTTCTTGTGCCTGATGGAACCAAGTGTTTTCACCTCTGTTGAGAAGGAATCACGGACACCACATTTTTCATCATCACATCCATTGGCTGCAGCCATTGCATTTGGCCAAAGTTTCTTCACTGCAATGACTTCACCATTGTCCATATCAGCACGATAAACAACCCCAGAACATCCTTTCCCAATAACGTTGGTATCCACGAGGCATCTCAGTACTTGATCGACAGAGAAGTTCAATTTCTGGAATGGAGTAAATTGCCAGGGCCATGAATCGCCCAACTCAGAATCATCATCATCATCTCTAATGGTTCGTCGTGCCCGAATAATTGCGATTGTTCCCATAATCACCATTGCTACTGTCAATGTGATCAGCAAAGCAAGTGCTAGCTTAAGCCTTCGTGACCGCCTTAAGTCCTTCTCATTTCTTGGCAGCCCTGCCCTGTCAACATCGTTCAAGAAACACGAGTCCTGGATTGAAGAACATAGGCCTTGATTACCTGCCAAGTCTGTAGGGGATAACTGTCTAAACAGCTTATTATCAGGAAGATAACCGGTGAAGTTATTGTAAGATATGTTGAGAGAAACAAGGTTGTCAAGCCCTGCAAGTGGACTTAATTGTCCCTCAAGCTTGTTATGCGAAAGGTCTAATATTGATAGCCTAGTCAGTGCAGATATCTGAGGTGGGATTGGCCCTGTAAGTCCATTGCTGCTGAGATTGAGAGTAATTTCAAGGGTTTCGATATGACCCAGTTCCATTGGGATGCTGCCAGTGAGCCCATTGCTGCTGAGATCAAGCAATTGAAGACTTGAGGATAGGCCAAGCGACAAAGGTATTGATCCAGAGAATGAATTCCTACTTAAAATTAGCTTGTTTAGTGACAGAAGACGACCAAAACTTGCTGGTATCTGACCAGTAAATTGATTAGTTGAAGCGTCCAGGACCTGGAGCCCAGTTAGAGATGACAATGAATTTGGCAGAGGACCCTGTAAAATGTTGTTGCTAAGGTCTATCATTTGCAGTTCTGTGCAGTTTCCAATCTCATCAGGCACCGGCCCAGAAAGGCGATTGCTGGACAGATCAAGAAAGTTCAAGATTCCAAGACCTCCGATTTCTTTAGGAATGGTACCAGCAATCCTGTTGTTACCAAGCCTTAAACGCACTAGAGAGCTACAATTACCTATTTCTGGTGGTAAAGCACCAGAAATGTCGTTGGATATCAAGAGAAGTTTTGTGAGGTTTTGAAGCTGAAACAGGCCTGGAGGAATGCTACCAGTGAGTGAATTGTGAGACAAATCTAGTGCTTGGAGGTTACTGCAACTAGCCAAACTTGAAGGAATGCTTCCTTCAAGCTGGTTTTGCCAGGCAAAAAACACAGTGAGCTTCGACAACATTCCAAGCTCAGGTGGGATCAAACCTGAGATCTGATTTGTGTCCAGTTGTAGTTGCATGAGGTTGGTAGCATTAGAAATATTTGATGGTATTGAACCAGAAAAATTGTTATTACTGATCATAAACTCTTCAAGCTGAAAAAGGCCTCCTATTGAAACAGGTATAGTCCCAGAAAGAGAATTCAAAGAAAGGTCAATCATTTTCAGGCTAGTGCAATTGCCAATCTCTTCTGGGATAGGTCCAACAAGACTATTTTTCCACAACAACAATTGTTCGAGCTTATGAAGCTTGCCAATCTCCGGAGGAATGGATCCAGAGAGACTATTTTCATAAAGAAACAAGTTCACAAGCTCAGAGCAGTTACCTAAATCAGGAGGAATCTCACCAGAAAGCATTGTAGTATAAATGGACAGACTTCGCAGCTTGCTTAGCTTTCCCAATGAAACAGGCAAAGAACCTGAAATTCTTGTATCAGCCAGTCCCAAAACAGTCAAGTTGCTGCAATCTCCGAGCTCATCAGGAACTTTGCCAATAATGTCTTTGTTGCCGCCAGCTCTGAGGACTTTAAGACTGAACAACTTGCCTAGCTCAGGTGGAATATACCCAACAAGACGATTATCAAAGAGAAGCAGATTCTTGAGTCTAATGCAGTTGCTTATCTCAACTGGGATTTTACCAGTTAACTGATTAGAGTTAAAAATCAAGTCCTCAAGATTCTGAAGCTTGCCAATACTTGCAGGAATGGTTCCAACAAGACTATTAGAGCTAAGGTCAATAAATTTAAGTGACACGCAGTCACCAATATCAACTGGGATAGTTCCAGTGATATTAGCATCAGAGATGATAAGTTTACTAAGAGATTGAAATGAAGAGAGGTTCAATGAAAAAGGAATTTGAAGAGGAACTGACTGAATGTTTATCTCAGTGACAAAACCTTGTGGAGAGCATGTTATGGAGGTCCACTTGCATGGAGTGGAATCAAGATTGTTCCAATTAGAGAAAGAAGAAGATATTGAAGGAGAGGGATGTAGCCAAGAAAAGAGAATAGAGGCCTCATGGTTTGGTATTGCAGCAGCAGAAGTGAAAAGAAGAGTTGAGAAAAGAGTGTTTAGGATAAAGAATGATAATGAAGAAGAAGAGGAGGAGGAGGAGGAGGAGAAGGAGGTGGAGGAGGAGAAGAGGAGGAGGTTTTGCCTCGAGCTGGGCATCGACATTTGCCTCAATTTCCCAAACTTTGTTTTCGGGTTTGCATCATTGGGTTTTGCTACTTCAGCTTCTCTCTCTTTCTGCCTAAAACATATTTCTTGCTTGCTTTGAAATCAAACACAAAACAAGTACTACAGTGTTTAGCACCTTTGCCTAGTAATTTAAAGCCAAAGCACAAACAAAACTCTAAACAAAACAAAATAATCCTATAAGATATCATTAATCAAAGGAAAAAACCAATGCCTAGAGATCAACAAACTGCACCACCACCACCCCCACCCCCACCCCTACACTCTCACCTAGGATCCCAATAATCTCTCTCCTTGTGACATATATATATATAAAAAAAGGACTTGCTAGGCGGGTTCACACGCAGAGAAGAGAGGCAACGCATGTACATTGTACACATGACTTTTCGATATCTTTCTTTGTTCATCTTCAAAGAATTGTTTAATTTGGATTGTTCAGCAGAAAATAAGGTTGGGTTTTACTCTAGTTTGGTTTTTTACTCTGGTGTGTGTATACATAGAAGTAAAGAAATTAAAGGATGTTGGGAACAATATATCCCCTTTAATATCCTCTTTTTTTTTTCTTTTTTTCTTTTTTTTCCAATGGACTGATCCTATATTGTGACGTTTTACATTAGATCATGTTGAAATCACTTGGATGTCCACGTCATTAACGTTTAGATGCAATTGTAAATATGCCCCTGAATCACTTAAAAGGCTTTCAATCCAGTCCTCGAGTTCACAACTCAAAAACTTGCAACGTCTTTGAGCTAGGAACTTTCCTGATGGTTTCAGAATAAGGACCAATTTCAAACAGTTTATAAATATGTGGAAGGGTCAACATCAAAATTGCTACGTTTCATGCAGAATTGAAATTGTTTTAGTATTAAGGACCAATTTGAATTTTTCTATATAGTTAAGGGGTGTACTTATAATTAACAGAATTCTTAATTAGGAGAAGAAGCGAGACTCCTCCACTGTCATCTAATCTTCTTTGGAACATTTTTAAACTCTAAGCTTATATAAGTTTACCAAATAAAACTGATTAATCATCTATGCCTATTTTAATTAAATCAAAACTCAGCCTTCAAATTTTTTTTTTTTATCAAAATGATTATATTTTAATTTTTTTTATAAATAAAATAGGGTTGACCTGCTTCAATTATTTAGTCAAGTGATTCGATGAACTAAAAAATTTTAAACTCATGTACCTTTCATTGAACCCAATAAATTTGGATACTGTAATATATTAATTTCATTGCTCAAAAATTAATATTTCAAATCTCCCAATCATAACCATTTATATTACTTAAAAATCTACTGAAAATGAAAGTTTTGTGTTATATATGCAATTTGAAATTTTATGGGAATAAGAACCAATTATTGAAAATATTAGAATGTATAATTAATTGAGAAAACAGAGTAGAATACGATAATAAAATACAGAAAAATAGAATTGACACACCTCCTTGAAGAGTGTTTTGACAAAGAATGTGATGATTATTAAGAATCTAAAGATATTTTCATAGAAATCAAGTATTTTGACAAATAAGTCGTGCTTAGTATATTATAGTAGTATCTTCGCTGCTAGCTTGCTTGGTACTAGTTGGTTATGATTATAAATATATATAGGGGCAAAATTTAGCATCTTAAATTATCATTTAAATCTTATTAAATAAAGAAAAATAAGAAAAGGGTCATGGATGGATTGCCAATACATATCTGATAGTTTACACATATCTCCTGATGATCGGAAGTTATAAGCAAAAATGCATGAAAAATGTAAGAGCAATATTTCCGGTGTGATTCTACGATGGCACAACAAATGGTCTGCAAGATATTAGACCAGCTCCGACCACATCCCCTAATTTGTATAATCTATTTGGGTCATCAACTTGTAATTCTAGACAACAATACTTCGAAATACGGAACTTCAAGGTGCAATTTTGCAGCTATGTAATTAGGAGTTAGCTTGCTACCTAGGAGGCTTTGTGACATCTCCTGACTACCTTGAACAAGCAAATCATCACCTTAAACTTGCACTGGAAGTAACCAGTCAATGATCACTTGCCCAGCAAGCTTGAATCATGTAAGATCATGCGCAGTCAGCGTGGCTTAGCAATCTACATTAACCAAGCAAAGCTACAAGTTTTAGCTTTATTTTAAGTTTAATCTGTGTGCATTTTACAGTTCCAATGGCGCTGCTAGCTAGCTGGTTAACATTTTTGCTGAAGCATTTTAAACTGACAAGCTGGTATATATTATACAGCTGGAGCATCCTTCGAACAAAGAGATTATTAGGTATACTAGAGATATATCACTGTTAGATCCAATGTTATTAATTTGTGTGTTTTAATATATTACGAAAGAAGCTCCAAAATTTCTTAGGATCAGACATTTGTTTATGTTTAGGTCTGGAGAATAAAAGACTAGTAGGAGAATCAATGGATTTTAAAAGGGAACAAGAAGTTAAGGTCTGCAGTACTGGCATCTTCAACACACAAGAAAGATTAATATCATGCGAGTCACCAACAACATTCAGTAATACATTCAATTTAATGAGGGACCAGAAAAACATATTCATTCAATTTTCAATGACTGTCAAAACCATGCACCCCCTCTCTCATTTTATACCTACTTTTTTTTTTCCTGATAATGAGGTATAAATTAAAAATAAAATGGCAGCATTCGTCAGCCCTATAATATGGTGGGATTCACAGAACACACGTAGCACATCAGGGAAATGGGATCTTTTTTTTTTCTCAGCATGCATGGATTCGAATCAAATCTGACATCCATGGAATTCTTTTGCTTTTCATATCTAAATACCTAAGAATCATCGGAGGCCCTTCTACTATCTGAATCTGGTAAAATGAAAAACCTAAAAATAATTTGGTCAAGAACGATTCATAAATAGACACACAAGGTCCATGATAGGAGAATTGAATGCACGAAGATGTTGACCATGACCATGGCAAGAAGTTAAAGGCTAAAGCTAGCAATCATGTGGCCAGGGAACTCTCACAGGTGACCATGCCCGCAAGTGGGTCAATCTCCAGCCATCAAAAGAAGGGAAAAGAAAGAGAAGGCAAACTTGTTGGTGAGAAAATAATTAAAAATAATAACATAAACTTGGTGGCACTTGAGTGGATTGAGCAGAGACTAGAGGGTTAGCTTCATCAGCACATCCCTGATTTTGAGACCATATCACGTGAGCAAGGGAATCCAGATTTTCAAACCCACTAATTGCCTGACCAAAATCAAGCCTGTTCTTGATTTTATACTATTATATCCCATGAACAATACGGTATAGTTATAGCAATATTGCTATTATATCAATAAAGTAAAGTGTTTTTTTCCTTGTAGGGATTAAATTGTTTGCTTTACTTTATTCGGGACCATAAAGGGCCAAAAAATCTATAATAAAAAAGAAATTAAAGCTAAACGGCGCAGCTTCAAGTTCCCTATTTCAAGGGTCGTGGCCTTGGGAACTCCCCCGATGGGAATCTATATAGATTTTTGTTTTTGTCGCAACCTCGCAAGCTAGCCTAGCTCCAGTGGCCACTGCCCTCCCTGCCTTCTACATTTCAAAAATGGCTGATATATTCAGTATGGAAAGGTTGTAAATTCTGTTTTGTTTTATTTGAAATGACTTAAATATTTTATATTAATTTAAAAAATAAAATAAAATAGAATAAATTTTATTTTATTTTAAATCTATGTTTGTTTTGGATTTTTCAGTTAAATTCTGCCTGGAACGTTCCGGTTTCATTCCACATGTTCTGTTCCGCTTTTGAAAAGTCGTTGAATCAAATTGAACCTTATTCAATTTAATTAATTAAACCATCCAATTATAAAAAGTTATTTTCATTAGTATTTTCAATAACAATAGCATTAATAATAATATTGAAAATTATTATTACTATTTTCATTAACAATGATATTAATTTTTTAAAATTAGATTTATCACTAATATATAGTTTATATTCATGTTGTGTTTTTCATGTTTATATTTTGTAGGAATTTGAGCAAAACAAGAGATGCTTTAAATTCCATTAGCCTTGATAACATTGACCTAACTTTATATTTAAAGTATTTGTGTTAAAACATTTTACTTTCATGATATTTTGATATTTTATTTAAGTTGAATTACTTTAAGTTAAAGATCTATTTAATCTTAACTATTTAGAAATATTTTAAATTTTGAAATTATATTTGTTTGGCATTGTGTTTGTATTGCATAATTTATAATTAATTTATCTTGAATTTGAATTATGTTTGTTAAATATATATATATAAACAGTACAACCCTAAAATGGCACGCCGAAACACTCTGAAACTAAAACATTCCTTTTCAATTGAAAAAACAAAACACTTACCGAAACGGCATTGACAACCTTGGTATAGATTTGTCTTGGACTAAACCAATGCATCTAGTTGTTTATTTTTTTCCCTCTTTTTTTTTTTTTCCTGGTGCTGATACGAAGCATAGTTTGGTAATATGATTGAATTGTTCATGACATGGCTTCAACTCCTTTCGTGTAATAGCAATATTTAGGCTTGGAGAATGAATAAGAATCGAGTGAAGCTTCATGTGCAGGAGACATGGACTGACCCTCGAGATAAATAATGAAGAACTCATTGCCAAGCATTAATTGAAGCAGATCATCTTATGAACAATAAATTCATGACACTGCCTCTCTTGACTTCATTCAGTCCAGATACTAAAAGGGGTTGCCATTGCTTGGAGAGAGCCCGTGCTGGTCTGATGGGGCTTCGAGTACTCCATGCACGAATCTTCATAAATGAAAAAAAAGTCTCCTGAAATAAAAAAAAAAAATAAAATTTGTGCTATTAAATCTAACCCAGCTTAGCAGTTCAACTTATCAACTTAGTATCTGGTTGATTCACCCTTAACTTGAATCGAGTTTTAAAAACAAAGTTTATTTTAAATTGATTCAGTTTCACTCAACCAAATTAATATATCAAATTGTAATTCATTTGATACAATCAAAACTTGATTTAATTTTAAAAAATTCTTTTAAATGATATAGTTGTAATTTTTTGAAAAATAACTATAATAATATTGTTTTATTTGATAGGGATTAACTTGTTTAGCTCGTGACTTGTGTCTTGTACCGGATTTAATAACTTGAATGAGATTTAGATATAAAATAGGATTGGGTTGGTCCATGTTATTATTAGTGACTGGTGTATTAATTTTGGGCCAGTGAAGAACTATTGGGCACCATGGAATATGTTGTATTTCTATTTTTCTCTCATAGTTTATCCTCTGGTTTAGCACTCGTTCAAGTGATGTATAAGTTGCAATTATGTACAGCCTTTTACAAGATATATTCATTTTCATCCTTGAGTGTATCATTGTTCTACTTGATCAGGGACCAATCTGCACACCATCTCAAGAAATATGACTGGTGACTGAAGCAAGGGCTCTTTAAGTAAAATAAGTGCAGCACAGAATGCGGCCTTTGCTACATCTCAAGTCCGGCCCAAAAAAAAGTTTTCAATGGGTTTGGTATGGGCCTTTTTAGAAACCATTAATCTAAAAAATAGTGTGGGCTTATAGGGGACAAGGCCCATAATTGTGTTTACAAATGCTATGGTCAGCCCAGTACAAA
>Ga0325410_1008523_pt1 | contig 11106 bp, 4 predicted proteins | sample PopdelMetagenome_16_FD_206182 | JGI IMG/M metagenome (GOLD analysis project Ga0325410, IMG submission 206182) | Populus deltoides microbial communities from Bellville, Georgia, United States - Xylem-PdIQD-R3 | ecosystem: Host-associated > Plants > Phyllosphere > Stem > Wood/Secondary xylem...
CACCCGATGCTATGCTACCATCGCAAATAACATCCTTTGAATGTCTGGCGTATTACCAAGACAGACCAAGAATAGGAATATTAACGGCGATAAAATTCGGAATTCGATGACTATTTTGTCTTTGATACAAGGGAATGCTCTCTTGGCGCAACTGCCACCACCATCACCACCCCACTAGGGCTGCAACCAACTTGCCACGATTCCAGTTCTTGTGGTGGCCTCCACCACCGGTAACAGCACACCACAACCACTCATGGGTTGTAAAGGTGCCATGACAACTCTCTAATCCCAAATTGGTGAGGTATCCCAGTAAATACTGACTTGTACAACTTTTAGGTAGTGTTTTAAAAAGAAATAAATTATTTCGAAACTATTTTAGAGATAGATTTATATTTATATATCCATCTCCATCCCCGTCCTCCAACCAAACACCTAACACATTTCTTTTCCTTTTGTATCTACCAGTTCTGTCGTGAGACATCAAGTGGGAGGAAGGTTTTGGAGGCTCATGTGTTGAGAAATTCTCTTTTAGAGTAAAAAATGAATTAAGCTTTTTGTTCATGATTGGATTTTTTTTTTATATAAAAAACAGGCATTATTTATTATATTGTGAAGTATGTGAAATTTTAATGTTATCCCTAACAAGCTAATCAAGACCAGGCATTATTTTTTTTCATTCTTACTTTTTTTTTCTCTCTCTTTATCTTCTCTTATTCTAGTTAAATATGTGATAATATTTCACAAAAATACTTGAGACATAAGAATAAATCAAATAAATTCAAAATATGGACTCGCACACCTTTATTCACTCTGCTTGAAACTTTTAAAAGGGTCAAGGAAAACAATGGGAATTTTTTAAATCTATTGATAAAACAACTATAATCTTAAACTATAAGGACATAAATGAAAAATTGACGAGTCTTTAGGGACAAAAACACACTTTACCCAAATTTCAATGCTCACTTTATCATTATGTCCCTAGTTGCAAACAAGTCCAAGAATATCAAGTCATTTTCTTGGATTAGAAGCAAGGCAGGAAAAAGCTTCTCATGACCGAAGATCGAATTTTTTTAAAATTTTCTGCAACCAAATGCAGCCCAGTAAATTCATAAAAAAAATTGCTCAGCAGCTGATGAGAGATACAAGATGTGTATCGGGAAAATTTTAAACACAATGAACAAAGATCTCAAACAGACCGACGATGCAAGAAGCCAATATGAAGTTTTGAAATCATTAAAGACAGAAGAAAAAGGAAGGTTAGAAACAAAGTAAATTCATTCACAGCAAATTCAGAACCTATGTATTTTCAAACTCATTAAAAGCATATCCAGGTATTAAAATACTGTTCCAACACAGCCTGTATTCATTCACAACAAGCCTGTAAGGCTGTTACGACGCAGCTTGTATTCATTCACGACAAGCCTGTAAGGCTGTAACATTCAGACAATATTTCTTCATTTTCTTTAAGGATTTTGATAAGAGAAACTAAATAAATCAAAAGCCAGCGAGTGGGCACACAAATTCATTATGGGATAAATATGGCTTGGAATTGAGGCTAGAGTAGGTGCCATAAACCATGAACACCACCATCAAAATTCAGAATAGAAGACGTTACATCAACTCATCTTTCTGCTAATATGGAATATATATAAATATTCAAGATGCTTCACATCAAAATGATTTAATTCTACACACTTCGATGTGCACCAGAATAAAGAATTCATCTTTTACAAACTGGGAATAAGACTCGTAGAACTTATATAAAGAAGAATTTCACTTCTCTTAGTAATCAAAGAATTCAAATTCATGAAAAGTTTTCATTTGAACATGACATGAAAAGTAATACAGTATTCAATTGAAAAAAACATCTAACCTCTGCACAGGGATCACTACAGCCCAATCTTGGCTGACGGAGGAGCAAGTTTTCCCCCAAACAAATCTCTTTTAAGCCTGCACAACATAACCAAGGTTAGAACATAATATTGATAGCTAGCAAGCATCAAGATACATACTTTCATTCACAGCAAGTGCTAAATAACTTAATGTTTTAATGTAAAAGCAACATCATCTATAAGTTCAGAAAAATAAATCAATCGCATAACATCCGCAGAAGAAAACGCACTTGCACAGAACAACCATACAAACGCCTGTAAGTTTTAATCAACAAAAGAAGCAAAGTTACGTGCTGAATTAAAAACATTTTACACATTGACCAAACCTACAAAGAAAGCAGCAAAATCTCTCCAACTGGGAACCGAAAAACACACCTTACCTACAATAAACTCAAGTTGCAAGAATTAAAAATGTCAATCTCGAAGGCCAAGTTCAACTTCAAGCTCATCATCCTCTTCGAACAACTTCAAAAGACGGGCATACTGCTCTTCCCTTTTCTTCTTTTGCCAAAACTTGAAAAGGAAAAATGCAAAGAACCCTATTGCCACAACGAAAACAAACACAATGGCAATCTCGGGCCCATCATTGTTTTTGGAAGCAGCATGCGGATCAGCCTTCGTCCCATTTTTTGCACCGGATGAGTCATCTGAGATACCTGGAAACATGAAAAAAAAAGAGGGAAAAAAACCTGAATGTTACATGCACTGCATAGTTTTTTTCTTTTTTCCTTTTCTATTCAATGGATTCTATGAAAATTGAAGCATTATAATTTATCTATTTTTTATTATTTACCCACATGCAAATTCATAAAATAAAATAAAAATAAATCAAGCCCAACAAGGAGATATACAAGCATAAACTATACAAAAAAAATAAAAATAAAATCAAACACAATAATTTTCCTTTCAATGTTGGTAATTAAAGATTGGTAAAGAAGGGAGAAAAGGCGAGAGAGATCTGAGAGACAAACCTGAAATGAAAAGAAGAGAAAGTGAAAGGAAGAATAATACAAGTACGGATCTGCTTCCTCCTGAGATTTCACTCATTGCGCTCGCTCGCTCAAAAGGGAGTGCGGAGAGATGGGTGTTTTTAAGCGTATGTAATGGCTTTAATCAATCAAGAAGCAGACACGTACAAAGAGGAGGAAAGGTTGTGTTCTTTTATTTTTAAAAACTATGTTTTTTTTTTTTGAAGTTGTAAATCTCTATTAGGTTCGGGTTTTGAGTAAAATTTAAAGATAAAAAAATAGATTTTAGGTTGCGTATAAATATTAATTTATTCAACTCAAATTTAAAATTAACTTGAAAGAAATAAATAATTTAATTTTTTTTTAAATTACAAATATATCAAGTCAATTATATAATAAATAATTTTAAATTATAGTGGTTAGATTCAGGTTTGAGTTATAAATACCAAATGAGTATCTAAAACCCGATCATATTAAGTTCAATTATAAAAAGTTCATGCTTATTCAGGTTGAAGTTAAGTTTAAATAATTATTTTAGACTCCAATTCTGTATAAATAATACAAAACATAATCCATAAATATTCATTGCCATCCTTATGAAATTTCATGTAGAGTAACACCTTAAGTTAATGCTTAAGGTATTATCTCTTTATTGAGTTTCAAATATTTATTAATTTTATTTTAAATGTAATAAATGTAAATTAGTTGTTAAATGTTTTCAATAAAAGTGTTAAAATAAACTCCAATTTAATTCAATAGAGAATTCAATGGAAGCACTTATCAAACATGTGTACATTGGATTGAGAAGTGATATTATTTAGCGTTCATTACATTCTTTTTTTTATGGGTAGATTATAGTTTAGTCTCTATATTTTTTTATGATCTTATTAGTCATTCTATAGGGTTTTTAAGATAAATAATTTTTTCTTAGTTATTTTTATTTTTTTTTCATTTAGTTTAGAAAATAAAATTATTTTTAATAATTTTATTTTTTCTAGTTTATTTAGGTTGGTTTTTGAATTTGTTTAGGGAATTATAAACCACTTAAAGACGCAAAGTATTTTAAGAGAAATATTTAGTAATAAATTTTTGAATTAAGGTTTATGTGGTAACTCTATTCGGTAGAATTTTGTATTGTTGATGCTCGCTGTGTTTCTTGCATTGTTTCCATATGTGTAAACTGGTATCAAAGCCCAATGATTTCAATGGTTATTTGCTCGCTCTGTGCTGTAATAATATTGTGTGGATGAGGTAGTATAATATAACGTGCTCATATAGAAAAGAATGAAGAGGCTCCTATCGAGAAAGAAACGTTCAAAAACAGGTGATACAAGACATACAAAAATAAATTATATAATTGAAAAGTCGTGTTTAAAAATTAGTGATTACATGCGGAGATATATTGCAAAATTAACTTGTCAATTAGTGAAGATGAGAAGTCCAGGGGATCGTGAGAAGAAAAATCACGAAATTCATAATTAATTTTGATAATTCATTTCAGAGACATCAGTAGAGAAGATAACTTTTTGATCGAGATGAGTACTACAGAGACTTTGATGATCTCATTTACGACGAGATATATATGGATTGATATTTTCTATCAATTTATATATAATATTTATTTTAATGATGATTATATTAATAATGATATCACAAATAATAATACTAATAACAATGATGATGTTATTAATATTAACATTATTGATAAGTTAAAGGTTGAGTGCATATAGAATAAGGAAAACACTTAAAAAATAAAAATTATTGATTTAGGCTCTGTGGATCCTTTTTATTATATGCTTACTATTATCACAAAGACAACATATGTTGATGAAGCAAGTTTGAAATTTGTAATTCATTATTATAGAAGATAGAAGCTAGTGAAAGATATATAATTTATTATTGTATCTTATGCAAATTTTACCATAAAAAGATTGAAATTTATATTTAAAATTATTATATATTTGAAGTGAAGAAAAAAAAAAGAGGTTAGAGAATCATGATTGGATATCCACGAGATTGAGAAAAGAATAATTGAAACTTGATGAGTATTTTTCAACATGGCAAGACTTATGCAAAAGGATTTTCAGGAAAAATTATTTGTTTTCCTAGTTATTTTTATTTTTTCTTATTTAGTTTAGAAAATTAAATATTATGCTTAATACTTTTATTTTTTCTAGTTTTTTTAGGAATTTTATTGCTTTTTTTTTAGTTTCAAGTTCTCTAATTTGTTGTAAACCTCTCATATGGACTCCTATGAAAGAAATATTCATTAAAGTTTTTTAATTTATTGTAAATTTGATAGATTATTTTAAAAGAAATATTCATTAGTAACCTTAATTTTGAAAAACTTATATTCTTGTGCTAATTTTTTTTATGTTATTTTCATTTGCGTCACATTTTTTGTGTTATTAAAGTTATGTTTAGTATGACATTTACAAATTGATTTAAGTTTGAATAAGTTGTTCTATATTTTATTTTTTATTCAAATAAAATTATAAGCAATGTTTAGTTGGAAATAACTTTCGACTTAAAAAAATTATTATAAAATTGAGTCATAATATTTGATTTAATCAAAAATAATTTTTTAAAACTTTTAACTTATTCTATATATTATTTTATAAAAGTTACTTTGAGTAATTTTTACCAAATATACTCATACCTTATAAAGTCATTTCAACTTATCTTTAGCATAAGTAAAAAAATGGACTCCAAATATATTCTCCCTTTTTTTAACCTAGACCTAATTGTTTTCATGTGATACAAGATAATGGTCACATCACCACTTAAGTACTTACCAATGTTTTGCATTGAAAATAATTTAAAAATCAAATGCTCAAATTATAAAAAAATTAATCAATGGTTAGATATTAAATTTACAGTTCAAATTCTTTGATAATGCTCCAACATAGCAAGAAATTTATATAAACTAGTGTTTTAGCATATTTATATATATATATATATATATTTTATAATTTATAATAAATTATTTAGAGGTACTTATAAGTGAATAAAAATTGAATGTTTATTAAATAAACATTTTTTTATTTTTTTATAATTAAATATATATATATATATATATATATATATATATATATATATATATATAATTTTTTAAGGATTTTTGAACTACATAAAATAGTTTTTAACTGAACATTAGTAAATACCAGGAAGATAAATTGAATTATCTTTCAAAATCTAATTATATATAATTAATTCATAACAATAATAATTACTAAAAAACTAACTTAATATTATATAACCATCAACTTTTTTATGAATAATATGAATTTAAATTAGTAATATACATATGAATAAAAAATTTATAAATAATTTTTTTTTGATAAATTTCGCCCCTCTCTCTCTCTCTCTCTCTCTCTCTCTCTCTCTCTCTATATATATATATATATATATATATATATATATAAGAGTAAAAATATAAAGAAAGACACAAAAAAAACTTATAAAAAATAACTAAGAATTGAATTATTTGGGATGATTGGGCGTTATGGTAGGCACCGTATTTTCTCCAATTTATGGGATCGCGTCTTGAAGAAGATGCCCACCTTCGCCATAAGTGTTTTCAAGCTCTCATTGGGCATTTGCTATGATATCAACTCCTTACTGGCTTGGTGCTGGTAGCGTCAGAAAGCAGAGGAAAAAGAATGTGCAAATCCAACAATGATAAGCTTTTAATCTTGCTCGCTTGGCTAAACAGAGATGATGGATCATGGAGAACGAAGATTCAGTGGTATTTAAGGTTCTGCGAGGAAGCTGTTTCCCTCATTCTTCTTTTCGTTATGCTCAATCCATCTTACACATGTCGGAGCATTCTTGAAGGGACATGCAGAGGTGCTGAAAGGAGGTCTTGTTTAGAGAGAAAAAGATGGCTCCCATCTCCTTCTACTTTCTGAGTCCAAAGTCTATGACGGGAACTTAAGAAGAGAAGGATAGGTTTCAGAAACAATAGCCTAACAACCTTGCCTAACCAGAGTTCTGATGAAAGGACAATTGCAACTACTACTAATAATCATAATCTAAGATATAAACTTACATAATTCTAATCAGAAATCAGAGCTTTTTAATTCAGAGATCCCAATCCTGTCAGCTTTTGTTTCTGACTTCAAATTGGAACTTTGAAAATCCTTGGTTCTCATCAGTCTACTTAGAACATTGCCTGGTGGGGATAGAGTAATTAACAGCATTAGGTAATCAGAATGGTGGCCGGTGGGGGTGGAATGAGCAATTGGTTTTCAAGTATCCCTATTGTAGCCGGCAACATGCCAGACAAATGTGTGTGGAGGGAGGCGAAGAACGGTGGCTACACGGGGAAAACTGCTTATCAGGTGGCATTATCAATAAGCCGAATGCATATTCTTAGCCTGGCATGCAGGTCCCTTTTGCTAAAACAGACAGGAACTTATGGAAGCACAGGTTTTTTTTATCTGGAGAGCTTGTCGTAATGCTCTACCCACAAAGGTGGAGAATCTTTTCAGGCAAGCAATAGTAGAGAGTCATGCATGACTGTGATCTATGAGGGCATCATTGCTGATCTCTGATCCTCTCACTACACATGCTGTTTTTAGTTTCGGCATCAATGCAATTTTCCTGACACCAGTAATTTGGAATGGGATGTCATGTCTCTTACTGTATTTCTGGAATCGGAAAAACAAGGAAGTGTCAGGATCAACTGATTCTCCTGTATTTATCTCTTTTTCTCAAGATTCTCGAGGACATTTTTCTGACTTTTGGTAAGCTTAAGGTGTACAAATCTTGAATTTAATTTCTACTTAATTTCAAACAGAACATATATTTCAGCACTATAACTTGTTAGAGTTTCCAGTTATTCAACCCGTACAGTATATTAAGGAAACTAAAGCAATCACAGCAATGCCGCCTCCAATATAGCTGTCACCATTCATGTCCATACCATATCTGTGTATTCCCATGATTTTAAGATCAGTTTATTCTTTCCGTTACATATTCTTGATTGCCTAAACTTATGGTTTCGGATTGTATAAAGATATGAAATATATACAGAGATAAGTGTGCCTTGTAATAAGAACAATTTCAACCGTTTCTTATATCCGCCTTACAGTATAACTTTTCAAGTGTTTATACGTGGAATTCATAAAAAGAATTTCAAAGAATTAGTTTACTGATAAGGGATTTTTTGGTTTCAAAATCTTGATATCAGAATTAAAATTTTTTTATTAAATAATTCGTCTGAACACACCGGGCCAACAATTGCACCCCTGGAACTTAATCTTGATTGATGTGATTGAAAACATACCTAACGAACAGAATCACCATAGCCATCGATCTTTTTTCACATCATTACTCAACAATCAACCAACATGCATTTATCCTGTAGAATAAAAAACAATTTGACAGAAGATATCGTACGTAATGCTAAACAGAAATCTTGGGATCACGAAGAAAATTTATTAAATTCCTCCCCGGACGGATTCTTTTGCAAAAACTTTATAACTTGTTTGATTTTTCAGCTGTTCAATCTGTTTAGTACAGACTTTTCTAAGTATATGTAATCAGAATCCACAGAAAGAGATCAGAACAGAATCACCATAGCCATCTTTTTTCACATCGATCATTACCCAGCAATCAACCAACATGCATTTATCCTGTAGAATATATATACGACTGATCAAGAGGTTGCTAAAAACACCAAATTCTTTTCATACTTGCTACGCCAGCAAAAATTCAAAGTTTGTGGACACCTTAGTAAAGGAAAAAGATGATGTAAAATACACCAAATTCTTTTCATACTTGAGACCAAAACTTGGCACAAATTAAAACGATTGTGTTCTTATCTTTTGTTATTATCACGAGTCAAAAATAATATTTGCTTAATAAATTAATTTTGCATGGACATGTTTAAGAGATAATTGCTTGTTCTTATTCCAGTACTATACAATCGTACGTAAATCTAACAAGTAATGGTTCTATATATGTTTGATTATTTATTCTAGCTTATAAATAGATAGATATTGTATCTTCTTATTATTATTTGTAATTAAACACAAGGATTTGGCCCGCATTGCATGTGTCAAAGAACCATCTCAACGCAACAGCTTAAATTGTTAGGTGAAGTCTCAGGATATGATTTATATTATTTTCTAACACCCCTCCTCAAGTAAAAACTCTTTGGACTTGAAACTTGCACATGCCTGTATTACTCTGTGCTTAATTTTTATCAAATAAATAGGAATGGTACTGAGATTCGAACTCGCGACTACTTGGTCATCAAAGCTTTGATATCATGTCAAAGAGTTATCTCAACCCAATAATTTAAACTGTTAGGTAAGATTTCAGGATATAATTTATATTATTTTTTAATAACATCCTTCAACAGTGGTTCTTCTAAAATCAAAAAGGATAGCAACATCGCATGCTTTAGCGGTGGTGGCTGGTGGTTCTAAAATAAAAAAGGATTGCAGCTGCCCCCGCTTGCACCGCATGCTTTAGCGGTGGCTGGCGGTTCTAAAATCAAAAAGGATTGCAGCTGCCCCCTCTTGCACCGCATGCTTTAGCGGTGGTGGCTGGCGGTTCTAAAATCAAAAAGGATTGCAGCTGCCCCCTCTTGCACCGCATGCTTTAGCGGTGGTGGTGGTTCTAAAATCGAAAAGGATAGCAGCTAGCTAAGAACACCTGAACGTTCGAAGAAGGGAATATTGAAGCATAGAAATCTTGGAAAGAGGAAAGAGAGAGAGCATAAAAGCCACGAGGCAACTCGTGCACCAAACGTTCGTCTATGTATCACCAAGAGAGAAAACAAATACGTAGCTATGTAAAGATTCAAGAAAAAGCATATATATATATATTGACTTTGATCAGGTAAAGCTTAATATAAGATAAACTGATGCCAATAAGATAGGCCACTCTTGAATCTTATTGTTCTTACCAAACCAAAACCTGGGCGCCGACACTTGAAGAAGTCGTTTCATTTTTGTTCTCTAGCTGCTGCTCGTTCTTGTCGATACCAGAATTTTGTAACATTCCCATTTTTGTTCTGGGACTATCACGATTATTTATCTCAATTGCTTACGATGATGCTATGGTGTTGGATTTAAAACCATTATTATAAAACATCTGTTTATTTTTGCGTTTCAAAAGTATTTTAAAAAAAATTTAAAAGTTTTTTTATTTTTTTTGCGCTTTAAATTAATATTTCTTGGTGTTTTTAGATCATTTTGATGCTCTAATGTCAAAAATAATTTTTTAAAAATAAAAAAATTATTTTAATATATTTCTGAGCAAAAAATACTTTGAACAATAACCGCAACCACGCTTCTAAACACGCTTAAAATCTAGATTCGCTCGGCAAGTTAACTCGAAACATATCAACTTTAGATCTAGAATTATTTAAGTTAAAACAATAATAAAAAAAATCAACCGATCTAATAAAAAATAAAAATCAATCAACCAAGTTTTTTTTGTTTTTTTAATTTAAATTAATTTAAAATTAAATGGGTATTAAATCAACTCGTTAAGTCAGCCCAGTAATTAAAACAATAGTTACTTTGTATCAACTAGCATACGTAGACACCAATAAGATAGTAATTATACTGTTCTTGCTACTCGAACACTTGGGCGCCGCCAGACACTTGAAGGTGTTAGATTTTTGTTTTCTGGCTGCTCATTCTGATTGATACGAACATTTTGAAGTAGGTCCCATTTTGAAGGTGTTAAATTATTATTGGAATAATGGTTGAATAATAATACGTTGAACATTAATGCTTGCGTGCCTATGCTCTCAAGAGATTCCGAATTCAAACTTAAAAAAAAAATTATAAGAATAATATATATATATATATATATATATATATATATATTAGTGTGAGGGTGTCCGGGCCAGTTTGTGTACATCACGACTATTTCTCATGATCCACTGAACATCTTACAAGCTCGATAAACAGGTAAAGTACTGCGGGGATGACAAGCATGCACATAAAAATTGAACTTGGATGCGGAAGAAAGGGACAAGCCTCCCTGTAAAGTTGAATATATAAATATTATAATATGTGTTTTATATATAACCTTGATAAATTAATAACTTTGATTAAATAATATTTGTGTTTGGTCTAATTTAAATTTAAAATTTAAATAATATCTCTATTAATTAATAAATTTTCATGGTCTTGGTGAAATTAATTTATAGAGGTTTAACGGTAAGAAATGTGAGACATCCCAAAAACAATTAATATAACCCATAAAAAACATTGAAAAAT
>Ga0325410_1008525_pt1 | contig 11106 bp, 7 predicted proteins | sample PopdelMetagenome_16_FD_206182 | JGI IMG/M metagenome (GOLD analysis project Ga0325410, IMG submission 206182) | Populus deltoides microbial communities from Bellville, Georgia, United States - Xylem-PdIQD-R3 | ecosystem: Host-associated > Plants > Phyllosphere > Stem > Wood/Secondary xylem...
AGGTAATGGTAGTGAGCCTTGGGGGTAATGAGAAGCAACCTTTTATAATGGTCTTGATAATGGTTAGATTTTAGTTAGCTAAAGCAATTAATATTCCCATAAGTCCTGAATTTGCTTTTGTGTAGGTCACTTAGGTATACAAATGGTCAACCTTCTAGGAAAAAAAATACACACAATAAGTTAGTTAGGATATTAAAAGACTTTCTAAAATTAATTGCTAAAGGTACAATAGGCAATGAATTTTTTTAATTACTATAGCGTTTTAGGGCTATATTGTAGAAATAACCCTTTAAGTGTTACCTGCTTAGATTGACATCCCTTCAATTAATGTTTTTTTATCCGACACGTGAATTATATAGGGTGTTTGAATTTACATCCATTCTATCAAATTATCTATTTAACCTGTTAAATGATGTGAAAATCATGATTTTCACTCTATTATCTAAATGATGTCGATAAAGTTAAAGTAAAATTAGTTTTTCCTCAATCTTAGATACCAAGGTCCAATATACCACAATCAAATTCAAGATCCTTTCTTTCAATTGCTACCCATCAAAAGCCAAAATCCAGATCTCACACGAATCTAAATAGCCATATTACTATTCAAAAACCCAGATACCTACATCTACACAAAAAGTTGAATGAGCAAATACAAAATGATTGCAAACATATTTATTCCAGAACAGCTTAGGTCTAGGACACGAGTAAACTCTATTATTGAAATAGCAAAGAGATGATTGAGTGTCAATAAATAGTTTATGTTTCCTGGTCTCTAATTTATTAGCGACTTCTCTTGAAGTCATCCAAGTGGAAAGCGATCGTGTTTGGGGAAGGAGTTTGTCTAGGAGCTAGAAGGTAATACACTTGCACTACTTGAAGGTCCAGTTGAAAAAAAATATTAGATGTTTGTTTTCATAAAAGTGCTTTATTTCTTTTTTTTCAATCTAATGATATTATACTCCTAGACATGACCAAAAAAACCGGAATTTAGAGATTTCTTTTCTAAAAAAACTCTTTTGTTCAACACATAAAGAAGAATATGTACACAATTAAATTAAGTGCTCCCACGAAACCACTATGTTAACAACATATGAGTTTTCTTTGAAGACACTGGCAATCAATTGAGAAATTATATATATAAAAAAAGTTAGCTAGTCAAAAATAGGAAAACTTTTGTTAAAAGGATAGATATATATTAGAAAATAATTAAGATGATAAGTAAGGAAATCATGTCTCTTACATCTATGAGATTTTTGTGTTAGATTATGACTTTAAGGTAGTTGAAAGAAAAATGAAAGGAACCTCAAATGAAAAAAAAAAGTAAAAATAAAAACTTTGAGGTCACGTAGTGGGAGGGAAAGGAGAGTTTAATTTGTTTTGAATTAATTGACACAAAGACCAAATTAAATGAAATGTATAATAAGAATATTTTGGTCAAATCAAATGTTTCAATAGAGTTCATGCTTTTACGTATAGTCATGGATGAGGAGTGAAAATGCTTTAGATTATGTTGTATTGTAGTTCCCAATGCTTTAACAACCTATTTATTGACTTGAATTGATTACTTTGTCATTTAGAGTGAATTTTCACTAATGATCATGGAAGCCGAGTCCCAACTCCACCCTACAAATTGTTTTGTGGTTTGTTGGTTGCCATGTGCATATGATTTGTGATAATGTTGGTTAGGATAGGTCAACAAAAACATCATTTTGGGCTAATATGTGTTCATATTAGTAAATTGCTATGTGTCTTTTTCCTTGCCATGTATTGATTATTTAAAGTTTTGTGAGCCTTTTTTATTTTTTACTTTTGGAGTGCCATTTAAAAAAGCATATTCAAATAAGTGCATAATTATTGCTAATGGGTTTGCAGGATATTGATCCAAAAATTCAAAATTCTACCGCTCTACAATTTAGTTCTATTGATAGTACAAATAGTGTTCTCGGCCAAAATTTTGAACAACATGGTGACAGAAAGGGACATGCAACTTTAGGTCATCAAGTGGGAAGCAATCCCGTTATTGCTACCATGATTTTACCTCAACGAACTTCTGTACCTGGTACTCTTTTTCTAGTCCTTTCTTGAGATCTTTGTTTTTGCTTTCATAGAGTGTTTTCTCTATATTATGTGTTGAATAGTTGATTGGCTTTCTTTTCTCAAAATATATTATTGTTATAAATAACACAATTTCTACCACCGCCGCCACTGCCACCACCACAGATACAATAATTACTCTTATCGTTGTCACCACCACCACCACCACCATAGATACAATAATTATTCTTATTATTGTTATTATCATTACTATAACCACAAACATCATTATGAAATTGTTAAAACCACTACTTATTGCTATATGACTATTGCTATCATCACTATTGTTGTTACCACTTTCTACCATTGTCACGATCACAATCTTTGATGGAGTGGTTTTTTAATTATTATTACAGTAATGTAATTAAAATTTCATTCTCTCTTCGCAAGGAATGTAACAATTCATAGTCATTTATCTTACTGTGTTTCTCAATTTGGCTTTAGAGGGATAATAATGTTAGGCAAAAAGATGTCTTTCCTAAAACTCAAAGCAACACCTTTTCCAATTCTCGTTTTAGTGGCAGTTCCTGTGGTAGAAGTTCTGCCATACAATGCCATGGTTGTCTTAATAGGGGTTATATCATAGCTAATTGTCACAACTCACCTTAGCTTTAGAGTATGAATATGAGAATAATGACATAAATGACTGTGACAGCTCAAGTTTATTTTACTTAATATGTAATTGTTAAACTGAATGTCTACATAGGATGTTTATATGTATGCATCCAAACAAATAAAATGGAAAATCCTAATGAATGTACGAAAGCATAGGAAAACTAAAATTATTAAACAAACCCTAGATTTCCTTCTAAAATAAATAGTCCTAAAAAATCTATCATATGGGCCTGCATCAATGATTCATGTGGACAATTTTGATCGTGAGTTGATGGAGAATGTGGAGATAAATGTGAGGTGATTGCAATCTGGTTGGTGACTTATTGAGTTGGTTCTTCTCTCATCAGATACTTGTCTCCTGATGCAATAACCTGAAAAATTCTAACCAATCTTTCTTGATCAAGGTGATCAAAGATCAGTGTGAGATTGCAGGAAAACTTTTTCGAGCCCACGAGTAAGACAGCAAGCTTATGTGCTCATCTTTATGGTTTTTATTTGAATTATTTCTTCTTCTTTCTCAATGTCTTAAGGTGGTTTAAATATTTTCCTTTTTGTTTGAACGATTATTTTGACCTTTTTTCAACTGGCAGGAAACAAAAGGTGAGGGATATTTTTTTCTTATAGTTTTGGGTGATACACCTGATTTTCATGTGCTTTTTTATGGGATTTATGAATGGAACTTAACAAAAGAGGTGCAAATCCAAACACAGATAATTCATCTTTTGAAATAATAATAATAATAAAAAAAATGTTTAGGGGGAGGCGATCCCAACAGCCAATATTTCAGGGGATCTTTGTACAAATTAACCTTTGATATTGACATATGTTCTCTTTCTCCCTAAATATTTCTACTCAGAGTCAATAAATATTGAAGAGGAAGAAGTGCGTAAGATGATTCGTGAATGTTTGGATCTGAGAAATAGTTATCTTTATGCGGAAAAGGTCGCTCCATGGATGAAGCATTCTGTGGAAGAATCTACTGCATCAGAGGTGAATACTGATCACTTTGAACCTTTTCCAGCAACTTCAGTAAGTTACTTTCAGCTATTAATTTGAAATTCTCCACAAATATCGTTAGTTACATTTTTTTTTCTTTCCTTTTTTCTCTCTTAAATTTTTTCCCCTTTTAGTCCAGTGGAGCCATTCTTCTATCCACAAAGCTCTTTTAATATTTCTTTTGATCATTTATCTTAAACTCTTGTGCAGCATTGCTTTAGGATGGAAGATGGAGTTGTTCATGTTTATGCCAGTGAACATGGTATGTAGTAACAGAGTATTATTCATTTTGATCAATCATTGTTTATACACTGGTGACTCTGAAGTTTAAGAAATTGGGAATGGCTTTGAACCTCCTTTTCAAACTATGCTTAAACAGTCTCCTGATAGCATTATCCTAGGACATAATTATTTGATCCAACTTGGTATCTGATGGGCCTTTGAATTGTGATCTTTGGATTCAAATCCCAATATATTTTCCAGTTCATAAGTTTGTTCTTGTAAAATGTCTTTGACAATGCTCCCATAAAACCAACCAATGAACTTGTTTCACAAAAGGAACATCTATCTGAATTTGACTCATGTTTCTCAGGTTAGCAATTGTTAGACTTGGAGCACATTTGTTAATCACAAAAATTGTATTAGATTTTCATGTTGAGTTGTTTGATCACGTTTCATGTTGGTGCTTCATATGGGTAATTCTTGCTGAAATGATTGTTAAGGGTGTGTTTGTTTAAGAGGTGCGCCGCACAGCACACCTTACAAACAAACACTCTCTAAGTTGGGTCACCACTTCCATATGTTAGCACTGGCTGTGTAGCATTTTGCTATGTAGGATTATCCATAGAGAGAAATTGTTTAAATTACTTTTGGGTCTTGGAGGTTTTGTTGTAGTTATATGCTAGTCACTGAATTCTTATGCTGTGGTAAAACATTAGTCCTTCCATGCTCAATTTGTTTCAGTTCAAAATATACTCCACGGGTGTAGGGTTCAAATTCTACTAATACCTCAAAAAACTTGAAAATAATTTACCCAGAGCTCTTTTGGGCCTACATTGTATGATGTGGCCATGAGATCCAACTTGGAAGTAATAGCTTCTGGAACCCAAACTGAAAAAATGACTTGAAGGTAAATATACTCATGAAGAAAACATCTGGGCCATGGCTATTCTGCACATTTTTAAAGATCAAGTTTTTCTGAGACGGTATTTATTTTTTTAAATTTCGAAAGTTATTACTTTATTAACTTTTTAGCATGTTTCTAATCAAGGATTTTTTAAATTTTAATCCAGATACTGTAGAACTTTTCCCTGTTGCTAGTGCAACCGCCTTTTTCACTGATATGCATCATGTCTTAAGAATCATGTCTATCGGAAATGTTCGCTCTGCATGCTATCTCAGGCTACGATTTCTCGAGGAGGTAATTTTCTTCAAAACTCCTTTTGGACTCGTGTTATTAACTTCAGCTTGTAACTTATATCTGCACACTATACAGAAATTCCGCCTTCATCTGTTAATAAATGCAGACAGGGAATCCATGGCTCAGAAGGGTGCACCCCACCGTGATTTCTACAATATCAGAAAAGTCGATACACATGTGCATCATTCTGCTTGCATGAACCAGAAGCATCTCTTGCGTTTCATCAAGTCAAAACTTAGAGAAGAACCAGATGAGGTATATCCCAATTTCCCACCAATTTGACCATGTAAGTTGTTTGCTTTGGTGATGTAAGACAACTTAGGATTTTTGGTGAATTAGGGATTCTAGGTGGAGATCAAGGTAAGGGCTTGATGTATGTGGAATTGAGATTGATTAATGATGTGTTAATTGGAGGATTTGGGACTGTTACTGTAAAGGTGAATGGTAATCCGAGATCAATGTAGCAAGCAAAGAGAAGAACAAAAGTGTGAAGGACAGCTCAGCTTTTAGATTTCTTTCCTACTGGTGTTTTATCAGGCTTGGAAAATGGAAAAGGTGCTCCTTGTACCGCATAAGTGCTTGATTTATATGCACCAAAAGGCCTAATAGTCTTAAACTAAATGGGAAAGGAAAACACACATAATAGTAAAATCCTAATTAATATTTTATCTGTAAATAGGACTAGACCACATTTATAAGAAAAAAAATATTCATAACAATTCTGCCTCGAACAACAGATTATTCATAACTTAAACTCAAACACTGAACCTGTCATTAAAACTTGTTCTTACACTAGAAACCTCTTGATAAAGAATTAGGTTCCCTTTGGTATGACTTTTGCAAATATATTTAAGTTGAACTTAAAAAGTCATAAATACATTTAAAAATAACTTTTGACTTAAATAAAAAAGTTTACAAAATTGAATCATAATTTTGCTTCATTCAAACGTTAAAGTTCTTAACTTTGAAATTATTGATTTTAATTTATACTACTCCAAAATGTTGCTGAGTCTTTTTTTTTTTTTTGCAAAACATGCTTCTAATTTGACCCCTTTTTATCACAAGTTATTTTTGAAAAATAACTTCTGAATTATGACTCAAAAGTCAAAAGTTATTTTTCACAAGCCATGCCAAACAGACTCTAGTTCTAACTAAGATAACTTGGTTTTGATTTTTCCAAGGTACATGAGTCTTCTATAACCATAACTTAAGTGTGCCATCAATTCTTCCTTTTTTTTTTCCTTCAGAAAACTTGACGTTGAGTTTTTAAGTGTGGTAATATAAAGCTCTTAACACTTTGACATGTGCTGATTTAGTTGATGTTGTCTTTACCAAAGATTGAGGAGACCGTGGAATGAATTGTTGATAATTCTGAAGTTTTATAAAGTTGTGAGAGGAAGATATTGCACTGTAATCCCTTTGTCACCAACAATTTCATTGGCAACATTGCGCTTCTATTTTGCTAACTCCATTCTATTGACTATGCTTGACAGTTCTCTTCAATAGCGCTTTTATCATCTTCGCTTTCTGGTGGCTGTATGTGCTATTCCAGCTATGTTTGTCTTAGATTTGATGTAGCTTGAACCTTTTTTTTCCCCTTCATGTCAAACTGCTTGGTTTACTTCCTTATCAAAGGAACACTTTTCTCTTGAGTTTTGTAATTGCAATTGCTTTAAAAATTAATTTGCAATATTCTCTAAGGAGTCTTCTATTTCTTTAACTAATTTTTCATCTACATTGCTATAGAACTGGACATCCATTTGACAGTAGTTATTGTAGATATCTTGCCTCTTAAGAGAAAGCATTGCAGAAATAGCACTTTGCTGATATAGCAAATAAGGCAGATTCTTTAATCATGATTACATTATCCAACAAACACCAATATTTGATAGAGCACTTCCATTGTGACTTAATGCAATTGATCTAATAAAACTTGGGTTGATTGAATGAATGACTCCTTATAAGACACCTTAACAGGATTATACATTCCTAATATTGCCACCTGCAGCATTTATTGTGTTCAAACTTTATGTAATTAATTTAAAACCTGGATGCTGGAGAAAGAAATAAAAGAGGAGGTATCACTTTATCTTTGATACGAAATTGATGTGGGACAATTTAGATTTTGTGTACCACAAAATATTTTTGGTGAGCTAGGTTTGGAGAAGTTGAGCTTTTAAGTTGGAATCAGGATTGAGGTTTGATGTGTGTAGAGTTGGGATTGATTAAGGAGGATTTGAAATTGTTGTTTTAGTTGTGATAAGTAATCCGAGATTACTAATAGCAAGAAGAAAGGGAAGAAGCAGAACACTGAGGGCCGCAACCCTCAAACTAAACAAAAATAAGCATAACTATATTTTTCAAAGTCCCTTCCTATTAACATAGAATAGGTGCTTCCGTTTTATGCACGGAAAGGAAAGCAGACATAACAGAAAACTTGTAATTGATACTCTAAATCCCAAATAAGACTAGACCCTGTATCAAATTTGAACTAGTTCTTTTTAGCAAGAATATGCAGAGATTACATTTCTTCCCCGCTTACACAATTTTCCCATAGCTGAAATTCAACCCCTACAGTAAGAAACCTATTATTGAAACATATTCGTTGAAGAGGAAACCTCTTTGTTGATCAATCCAAAGTAAATAGAACTTATGTAACAATAGCTCAGGTGCGTTATCATTTAGTTAGATAATTTTTGTTTATTTTCTTTCTTTCAATGTTATCTTTAGATGCCTTTTATTACGTGCTAAGTACATTGGTTTTGCAGGTTGTTATATTCAGAGATGGAAAATACATGACGCTAAATGAAGTTTTTGAGAGTTTAGATTTGACTGTGTATGTATTATGTTCTATTGATATCCTATTTGATTGGGTGTATATGTTATGTTTTTATCAATATCCTCATTGTGAGGAATGATTTTGATATAGCATTTTAAACTTGCATGTCAGGTATGATTTGAATGTTGATTTGTTGGATGTCCATGCTGATAAGAGCACCTTTCACCGTTTTGATAAATTCAACCTCAAATATAATCCTTGTGGACAAAGCAGACTCAGAGAGATCTTTTTAAAGCAGGATAATCTCATTCAAGGTTATTAGTGTAGTACTTACAGCCATTCTAATAAATTGCTACATAATTGTTTTCTTTGACTAGGCCATTTTTGCGAGCGAAGTCTTTGTTCTGATGTTTGTTTTCACTGCATGTACTTGACTTCTTTTTGAACTATTGGTACTTGCTTAATTGTGTTAAATATTTGGAGTTGTAGGAACTGTTCTGTGGTTGCTCTTTTTTTGGTACTTGAAGACATCTAATGAAGTGAATTTCTGTGTTCTATTAGATTGTTTTTGACAGAAAAAAAAGTGTGTGCTGACTTTAACTGAATTATGATAGGACGTTTCTTGGCTGAAGTAACAAAAAGAGTTTTATCAGATCTTGAGGCAAGCAAATACCAGGTTTTGCTTCGCAATCCAGTGCTTGTCTATTCTTTTAGTTTTTCCATTTCTTTTTCCTGAAAGATAATGCCTTACATTCTAAGGAGCACCTGTGTTTCATATTTTGTCTCTTTGTGGACCCTTTGTGCATTGATATCCTGCTATCCTACCTTAACAATTGTTTTCTCATTCTTCAGTCATTCAAAGTATGTGCACAAATGTTGTGTACTGTACACAAAGTAGGAAAGGGAGTTTTCTTCTTCTTATATTTTTGGCAGCATGTATATACAACTGGAAAAAAAAAAAAAAATCTCTTCACAAGTTCTCTCCCTCTCATTTTCTGCATGTACGTCTGTAAGCTCCCTGTAAGTTCTAGAAATTGATTTCAGAGGCCAAAATCTTGATTCATGTGCAATGAAATCTTTTTCTAGCTGCTCAAGTTTGAGCAAGTATTTGCATGGTTTTTTGGCTCTGCATCAATGAACCTTTTGTTGCTCTTGGATGCTGTATGGCATAAGGCTTTTTTATTTTGATTTTATTGACATTTGGATCTTTTAGCGGTCGGGGGAAATTATATGTCACGGTTTTTAGTTTGCTTTGGGAAGTTTTTTGATGTATATCAGTGGTGAATGAAGATGCTCAAAAGATTTATATAAAAACTGGACAAAAAAATATACCTTACTATTTCAGGACAGCTTTGGAATTATTTGCAACGTGCTTAGGAATTCTATAGGCATATTTAAACTATCCTTTTTGTTGGTCCTCAACAATGGACATTACTGGTTTGGGCACTATGTAAAACTAATTTGGGCTCTCCTTTAGTCCCTAATAAGCCATAATGTTAGGCAGGATGGCAGTTTCAGAGGTATCATCACCAATGTTGCTAGCCTGTAATTGTCAGTTTGGCTGCTGGTTGCTTTTACAGTCTGCCTTTTGTTTTTCTCTCTTGTCATGCTCTGGATCAACTCCTTTTTTTTCTCATGTTGCCAGGGCTGGCTTAGGCTGCCCCCTTGCAACTATGCTCATGCCCATTGATGATAGTTGCATCTCTTGCCACAAGCCATTAGTCACGCTCGTCAGGCTCCCTTACATGCTCTCCGTTATCATTTGATTATTTTGTATCCAATGATTATGAATTGCTACAAATAGCTGTAAGCTAAGTTATTGACTTTAGTTCTAATAAAAACATTTTTATTATTATTGACACCAAAATTTGTTATCCAATAAACTCAGATGGCCGAGTATAGAGTATCCATATATGGGAGAAAACAAAGTGAATGGGACCAGTTGGCAAGTTGGTTCATTAATAATGCAATTTACAGTGAGAATGCTGTTTGGTTGATCCAGGTAATTTTTAATATTGTGCCTTTTCTTATGGAAGCTGCATTGTTATGTGTGTTGAGCCATTCATCCACCCAACTAATTAGAGTGGCCACTCCTGAGCATGATGATTCATACCATTAGAATGTATTTGCTCAGAACTTTGGACCATGAGAAACTTATTTAAACACAAGATACCTTATATTAGGAAGAAAAAATTGTTTATTGTAGAATTGTGAGTATGAAAATGATATTTCTCTTATTCTTGATGCATGAGTACAGTATGTATATATACAGGTCTAGGATTAATATAAATCCCTAGAATCAAGCTATAATTGAATGCATATAAATCAGCCCTGCAATCAGCCCTATAACTGACAGCCCTATAGTTGACTTACTCTATTTAGAACAATAATCAATCCTATAGTTGATTTACTATATTTACAACACTCCCCCTCAAGCTGGAGCATATATGTTAATCATACCCAGCTTGTTACAAATATATTCAATCCTAGGACCACTCAAAGCTTTAGTGAAGATATCACCCAACTGCTCTGTAGTTTTGACATGACTAGTAGAGATCACATTTTGCTGAATTTTCTCACGGATGAAGTGACAATCAATTTCAATATGCTTAGTCCTTTCATGAAAAACTGGATTTGATGCAATGTGAAGAGCAACTTAATTATCACACCATAACTTCATTGGTAGTGAACTACCAAGACCAATCTCATTGAGCAATTGCTGTATCCATACAAGTTCATACGTGGATTGTGCCATGGCTCTATATTCTGATTCAGCACTGGAACGAGAGACTATTTTGCTTCTTACTTTTCCATGACACCAAGTTTCCCCCAACAAAAACACAATAACCTGTAGTAGATCTTCTATCAATTTTAGAACCTGCCCAATCTGCATCTGAGAAACATTCGATATGAGTATGACCAGTATGACCATGATTTCTATACCATATACCACGCCCTGGAGCTCCTTTAAGATAACACAAAATCTGTTCCAAGGCTGCCCAATGGGTGGTTCGTGGGGAAGCCTTGAACTGGCTCACAATGCTAACAGGATATGCAATGTCAGGACAAGTCACCGTTAGATAATTTAACTTGCCAACTAATCGACGATACATCTCAGGATCTGCAAACGGCTCACCATCTTCTGCTGTAAGTTGTGTGTTGGTGACCATTGGTGCACTACAAGGTTTGGCACCCAACTTTC
>Ga0325410_1008526_pt1 | contig 11103 bp, 2 predicted proteins | sample PopdelMetagenome_16_FD_206182 | JGI IMG/M metagenome (GOLD analysis project Ga0325410, IMG submission 206182) | Populus deltoides microbial communities from Bellville, Georgia, United States - Xylem-PdIQD-R3 | ecosystem: Host-associated > Plants > Phyllosphere > Stem > Wood/Secondary xylem...
GGCCAGGAAACAGACCCAAAAGCAAACAGGTGAAGCAAAATGAACGGCGAGTCGATGACATAACAAACAAATAAATAAAAGAACAGCCAGATCAGAATTATACCAAAATTAGATTAATGCATTTTTGAATTGCTGTAGTGGTTGGGTTTAAAGTGTTTTTTATTTGGAAATATATTAAAATAATATATTTTTTATTTTTTAAAAATTATTTTTAGCATCAATATATTAAGAATGTGTTTATTTTTAGGTAACTTTTGTGGATGAGGTTTTAAAAAAAATAAGTTTAAAAAAATGTAGTTAGGTGTGATTAGTTGAATTTAGATACGTGTTTAGTAAAAATTATGGTTGAGGTTTATGTGCAGCAAAAAACATGTATAAAATGTTTGGTTGTAGTTGTTTTTTAAAAGTGTTTTTTACTTGAAAATGCATCAAAATAATTTTTTTATTTTTTAAAAATTATTTTTGATATCAGTGTATCAGAATGATTCGAAAATACAAAAAAAATTAATTTGAAGTAAAGAAAAAAATAAAAAAAAATTCAAATTTTGAAAAAAGTGCTTTTGAAACGGAAAAAAAAAAAACAAAGTTTTACGAAACTCAGTTAAAAAGGAATGTAAAAACTACTTCACAAAAACTGTGTTTCAAACTTAATTTTTTGGTGGGTCCCACAGCATAAAACGCAGTTTGATGTATTACCAAACACCTAACTACGTTTTTTACACCGCAAATGTAAAAGTTATAATTAAATAAATGTATCTTAAAACGATTTGAAAATATAAAAAATTAGTTTGAAATAAAAAAATTTCTAATTTTAAAAAATATGATTTGAATTGTGTTCCAAACTATAGAAGCAAAATCAACTGTGAGTTGATGATATAACAAAAAAATAAATAAATAAATAAAAGAACTGCCAGATCAGAATTATACCAAAATTAGTAACAATTTTTTTTTAACAACTTAAACTTCCATTCTACCATCTCGATTAATTAATCATAATGTTCTGGGGATTTCTAAGCATGCAAGAATTAAAGATGGAGAGCGCCATATCATGAGATTGTTTCATTGTTGAGGGAGAGGAGCGGAGAGTACACAGGGAAAAGCTATATGATCAATCAAGAGATTGGATCTTACACTGACAAGAATATATCCATCCAAATGAATTAATTTTTGCAGCAAAAGTATCAAATAGGGTCAAGATCATGAAATTACCTGAGTTTTTCTTATTTTTTATCGAGAGGAGAATGCTGGGATTCTTGAAGCTTGAAAGGTTAGCTTACACTCTCTCTAACATTTTTTTTCCCTCCAACCTTGAATAACCAGAGAAGGCATGATGCCACGCACTTGTAAATTCGAATGGTATATGCTTTGGCTGTTGTTGGAATAATAGAGTATCTTTAGAATATGCTTTATATGTGTGCCTCCATTACAGCTGAGCTGTCATTTATTCTTGGCCATTTTCTGTCCTGTACAACCTAGTTATAAAATTATACTTTCCAAAAAAAAAAAATAGTCATAAGCTGCAAATTTAGAGGATGTTTGGACCGATAATTACAATAGTTACTTTTAAAATATTTTTTATTTAAAAATATATAAATATAATGTCAACAAGATCAAAGATTTTGACGTTAATGTACTCACTTGTTCCTCCATATTAATGGAAGTGTGTTTGAGATTTTTTTAAGAATTTGTTATGATCATTGGTTTGTTTGGAGGTTTGGATAAAAACTCTAATTGAATCCAAATTTTAAAACTCAATCGAATCGAATTGAATGACCAATTTTAAAAAAGTCAAATTAATTCACTGGACTTTTAATTGGATTTTTTTTTTTGCAAGCTTTCATCTGATTGGTTTTTTTTTTATTATTTAAATCAATTTAGTTTGGTTAGGTTTTTGGTTTCTCATATTAATTACAACATCCTTTAAACCGTGTGGGGGAATCATTGTTCCCCCCACACAAAACACTGTGGATTACAACACTAATCCACAGTGTTTCCCCTTCTTTTTTTTTGCTAACTTTTTTTTTTAAAATTATTTTTTTTTCAACTTTCCTATATTTTCTTTTTTTTCATTTATTTTTTTTTCCAAACTTATTTTTATTGATTTTACTTTTTAAATATTGACCTGGTTAAAATTTTTGCTTTGTAATTTTTTTCTTTAAAATACTGTGGATTGCTGCGATGTTTTTCCATATAGTTTTTCTATTTTATTTTTTTATTTTTCAAAATTATATTTGTCGATTTTTTTAATATGGAACTAATTGAGAATTTATTTTTGTAATTTTTTTCTTTAAAACATTGTTGAATGCTACAGTGTTTCTCCGCATGGTTTTTTTTATGATTTTCTTCGAAATTATCTTTTTTTATTTTATTTTTTAATATTGAGCTGGTTAAAAATTACAGTTACAATATGTGAGGAAAGCACTGTAACTTTCCTAAAAAATTATTGTTGATTGCTACAATGTTTTTTTCCACATGCTTTTTTTTCTGTTTTTGTTATGTTTTTCCCTAAAATTATCTTTGTCAATTTTATTTTTTAAATATTAAGCTGGTTAAGAATTGCAATTACAAGTAAATACAAGTTTTTCCTCACAAAATACTATGGATTGATACAGTTTTTCCTCACATGGTTTTTTTCAGTTTCTTTTGTGTTTTCTTTTTTTGTGATATTTTTTTTCAAAATTATCTTCGTCGATTTTTTTTTTAATATTCAGTTGGTTAGAATTTAATTTTGTAATAAAGCTTAATCATGTGGGGAAAGCATTGTACCTTTGCTCATAAAACATTGTGGATTGCTACAGTGTCTCTCCACATGGTTTTTTTTGTTATAATTTTTTTGAAACTATCTTTTTCAATTTTATTTTTTTAATATTGAGTTGTTTGTGAATTACAATTACAAGTCGTTACAAATAAGGCTAAATCATGTGGAGAAGCATTGTAGCTTTCATCACGAAACACTGTGAATTGCTACAGTGTTTCAAACATGATTTTTTTTTCTTTTTTTGTTGTTTATTTTGTTATTTTTTTTTCCAAAATTGTCTCTGTCGATTTATTTTTTTTAATATTGAGTTGATTAAGAATTTAGCTTTGTAATTTTTGTTTCTTTAAAACACTGTGAATTGTCGCAGTGTTTTTCCTTGTGATTTTTTTATAATTTTTTCCAAAATTATCTTTGTTGATTTTTTTTTAATATTGAGTTGGTTAAGAATTATAATTACAATAAAACTAAATCATATGAGAAAAACGTTGTAGTTTTTCTCACAAAACACTGTGGATTGCTACAATATTTCTCTAAATGGTTTTTTATTTTATTTTATTAGAAAAAGCGCTATAGTTTTCCTCACAAAACATTGTCAATTGCTACAACGTTTTTTCTCATGGGTTTTTTTCCTTCCAAAATTATCTTTGTTGGTTTTTTTTTAATATTAAGTTGGTAGAGAATTTAGCTTTGTAATTTTTTTTCTTTTTATTAACTGAAAAGCTAAATCATGTGGCGAAAGCACTGTATCTTTTCTCTCAAAACACTGTAGATTGCTACAAATCATTTTGATCAGTCTCTAAGTTTTTAATCACCAACAAAACTTTTTTCTTCTTCATGAAATATTTGCTCCATCATACCTTTAATTTTTATTACTTATCTAGAGCTGGTTCACAATTACAACACTATCAAATGCATTTGTTTTATAAGCCCGCGGCAGCGCGCGGACATGTCATCTCGTAAAAACTAAACCCCTTAAAAAAAATAGTGTACATCAGATGTGATTCATCATGGATTATAACAATATAATTATGTTTTTGCCCCTAAAAGAACCTTTCTACAAGGATAAATTGATATTTTCACATGATTTATTTGTCATTCCATAATTATTGAGGGGTATTTTTGTCTTTACATAAACTTTTTATACATTGAATTTACTTTAGTACCGTCGAAAGCAAAATTAAACTTAATTATGGCTAGGAGCATTCTTGGTTTCTAATTTTTTTAAAACAGTGTAATGACTCTACCATCGTTAAAATGAAAATTCTCAAAGTATCTTTGCAGGGGCAAATTCATCATTTTGTAATGGTTTTTTAGCAATAACTATTTGGTCCTAGGGTGATGTTGTCTTTTGACACATAAAAAAAAAAAGCTACTAACACATGCACAACATATGTCAGCGCGTCAACCAATCAGTCACCTTCAAGTGGTGCATGTGGTTAACTACGGTTGTTAAAAAAAATTGCCCTGCCATATCATTTGATGTGTCTCGGTGTTTTTTTTTCCTTTATGAGTGGCACGTGTATAATGATTATACCTGGTTTGGCGATGATTCAATTTTTTTCCCCTTCATTTCTCTTTCATCTACCTCGCCTTGCGCATTGTCCATGAAAAAATTCACAGCAGCCCTTAAACTTCGTTTCTCTTCAGATTTAGTTCCTCTTTTATTTGTTTTATTTGGAAAAATCACTTCAAATTGATTTTTTTTTAATTTTATCTTCCTTAAGTTTTTCATCTCTCAAATTTAGTCACCATTCTTTTGATATTTTTTTGTTTGAGATGACTTATAAATTTTATTTGTTTCTTGCGATTCCATCCTTATTTTTTTTTCATGTTTGGTCCAGGTTCTTTTTATTGCTACTTTTTTTCAATTTTATCATTCAAAATTAAATTAATTGAGGATTGGGCTTTCAGCCCAAGTTTAAGATTTCACGAGTTGTGATTTTTAAAGATTAGTCCTGGTCTAGAGAACTTTTCTAGATTTGCTTGGTTTTTCATGTTATTAGATTGATGTTGTTTTTTATATATATATATATATATATATTATTAAATTAACCAAACTTATTCGATGATCCGCGTCTCTAAGTTCTTTGAATTATTTGGAAATCATGGCGTCGCCTTAACTTTTTTCTTTTTTAGGTTGAAAGATTTGTCCCACCTAAAGGCATTGCGCTGACCATTAATATAGGTTTACTCAAGTTATTTTTTTTATTTTTTAAATATCTTTTTTTCACTCCTAGCCTTCAATTTTTGGTTCGTTGTAATTGAGCTTTCTATTTTGTTTTGCTATGAATTCTATGGTTTTATCACTATATCATATCCACGTTGCGGGTTCATGGGTTAACCATGGTTGATTCAAACCATTTCAAGGTGTCGTCGTCTCAATATTTTTTCTAAAAAAATATGTCATGCAACGTGTTACCATTTAAGTATTTGTAAAGTGTTCCGGCCAGTATGAATCAAATTTTTAACTCTTTGCATATTTGTATTTTTTTAGGTTGAAAAAAATAATAATGTGACTTGTAGCATGGCATAGCTTAAGAAACTAATAAAAAACTAAAATAAAATTAAACCAAGTTTTTATAATTAATTTTTTTAGTTTAATAACTCGGGTCATTATGTTATTTGGCTTTGCCCTATTTCTTATTTGGCTCTGCCCTATTTCTTAAAAAGGTTAAAACATTTTTCTAAGAAGGAATCGAAAACTTAAAAAGCCATTAAAACAGTAAAATTCGAGATTTCAGTCTTGTTTTAATATTCTTAATAATGGAAAACCAAAGGAGCAACCAGACAAAATACAAAATAAGGGGTTCCTATCAGCAAGAAGGAAGTGTATTGGGCCTTAGAAGGTTTGATTGTCATTCCTCGTACAAACAAAATGGATTACAAGCTCTTCGGTCTGCACTGTATTAGAGCAGATTCTTGTTTATTGAGCTGGCCCATTTCGTTTCCCCACCAGTTGATGTCTATAAACTCCATCTCTATATATTTTTTTTCACACTTTGTTTGATTTCCACGTCGGTAATAACTTTCTTCTATGAAAAATTGTGTTTAATGATGTGGTATCACAGGGAAATTTCTGTATTATTTTTAATTATTTGGTGATTCCCTGTTAGGTTTTTAGGGGCATATATGTTGGATTTATTTAGGGGCATATATATATTTTTTTTATTTTTTTATATTAAAATTAATTTTTAATTCGATTAAGTAAAACTAAGTTAGCTAATAGAGATTTAAGAGTGTATGGAATTATAGCAGTTAGTAATTTTTAATGTATTTTTTATTTGAAAAAATATCAAAATAATATTATAACATACTCTAAATGGTGTGGGGAAATCACTGTTCCCCACACATAAATCATTGCGGATTACAACAGTAATCAACAGTGATTATTCCTCTTTTTTTTGCTAACTTTTCCTTTTTTTATTTTTTTTTTAAATTATTTTTTTTCAACTTTCCTATTTTTTTTTCAAAATTATTTTTGTTGATTGTACTTTTTAAATATTGACTGGTTAAAATTTTTCTTTGTAATTTTTTTCTTTAAAATACCGTGGATTGCTGTGAATTGCGATATTTTTCCACATAGTTTTTCTATTTTATTTCTTTATTTTTCAAAATTATATTTGTCGATTTTTTTTTAATATTAAACTGATTGAGAATTTAGTTTTGTAATTTTTTTCTTTAAAACATTGTTGATTGCTACAATGTTTCTCCGCATGGTTTTTTTTTTATGATTTTCTCCGAAATTATCTTTTTTTATTTTATTTTTTAATATTGAGCTGGTTAAAAATTACAGTTACAATATGTGAGGAAAGCACTGTAACTTTCCTCGAAAATTACTGTTGATTGCTACAGTGGTTTTTTCCACGTGGTTTTTTCCACATGGTTTTTTTTTCCTGTTTTTGTTATGTTTTTTCCTAAAATTATATTTGTTAATTTGTTTTAAATATTAAGTTGGTTAAGAATTGCAATTATAAGTAAATATAAGTTTTTCCTCACAAAACACTATAGATTGATACAGTTTTTCCTCACATGGTTTTTTTCCAGTTTCTTTTGTGTGTTTTTTTTTGTGAAATTTTTTTCCAAAATTATCTTCGTCGAATTTTTTTTTAATATTGAGTTGGTTAAAATTTAACTTTATAATAAAGCTTAATCATGTGGGGAAAGCATTGTACCTTTGCTCATAAAACATTGTGGATTGCTACAGTGTCTCTCCGTATAGTTTTTTTTTGTTATATTTTTTTTGAAATTATCTTTTTTAATTTTATTTTTTTAATATTGAGTTATTTGTGAATTACAATTATAAGTCATTACAAATAAAGCTAAATCATGTGGGGAAGCATTGTAACTTTCATCGCAAAACACTGTGAATTGCTACAGTGTTTCCAACATGATTTTTTCTTTCTTTCTTTTGGTGTTTATTTTGTTATTTTTTTTCTAAAATTGTTTCTGTCGATTTTATTTTTTTAATATTGAGTTGATTAAGAATTTAGCTTTGTAATTTTTTTCTTTAAAACACTGTGAATTGTTGCAGTGTTTTCCCATGTGATTGTTTTATAATTTTTTCCAAAATTATCTTTGTTGATTTTTTTTTTAATATTGAGTTGGTTAAGAATTATAATTACAATAAAGCTAAATCATATAAGAAAAACGTTGTAGTTTTTCTCACAAAACACTGTGGATTGCTACAATATTTCTCTAAATGGTTTTTTATTTTATTTTATTGGGAAAAACGCTATAGTTTTCCTCACAAAACATTGTCAATTGGTACAACGTTTTTTCTCATAGGTTTTTTTCCTTCCAAAATTATCTTTGTTGGTTTTTTTTTTAATATTAAGTTGGTAAAGAATTTAGCTTTGTAATTTTTGTTTCTTTTTATTAATTGAAAAGCTAAATCATGTGGCGAAAACACTGTATCTTTCCTCACAAAACATTGTAGATCATTACAAATCATTTTGTACAGTCTCTAAGTTTTTTATCACCAACACAACTTTTTTTTTCTTCATGAAATATTTGCTCCATTATACCTTTAATTTCTATTACTTATCTAGGACTGGTTCACAATTATAACACTATCAAGTGCATTTGTTTTATAAGTCCGCGGCAGCGCATGGGCATGTCATCTCGTTTATTTTTATTTTTAAAAATTTATTTTTGATATTAACACATCAAAACGATTTATTTTTAATATAAAATTAATTTAAAATAAATTAAAAACACTATATATCACAATCATAAACAGTACCTAAACGTGGGGTAATGTTGTAGGCATGGTTCTGTCATAATTCGAATGCTTAATTTCTCATTCCTTGGAAAAACCAGTTGCAAACGATGATTCAAATTGAATTTCTGGAGAAAAGAATGATTGAAATTGAAAATTGCTTAATCAGGCGTCCCTTCAAGCTAAAACACAAAGACCCCACTTTCACAAAATTCTTCAAGGAATAATTTGACTAGCTCGCCATCGATTTGTGAATTCAAAAATCAGAGAGACAGAGACCCACATTCAACAACCAGAAGCATCAGTATAAGTACAAAAAGTCACAGTACGCTATTGAGTGGAAGATGAATTTCAGATGAGAAACAGTATCATCCACCAGAGATGAACAATAATGGTGGGGAACATACCTCTTCTCTGTAAAGACAAAGTTTGCACAAATGAACTCCCAAAGTTACAAGATATTACCATGATTTAGGGTACAGAATCTTGCAAAGTATGCTTGATGCTATCGGATAAAATGTGCAGAAGAACAAGCTACTATTCACCTGGCGAGGTCGAGCACGTATTGCACAGTAGTTTTAACTTTTAAGGAATTCATCGTAAGCGATAAGAACAAAAATCTTGTGATGATGATTGATCTGTGTATAAATGTAGTTATTACGTGCATTCTGGGGTCTAAGAACATGGAGCCCTTTTCTCCATGAAGGCGAAAGCTTCCCTTTTGAGTGTAAAGAGTCCTGCAGGAATGCAGTCGTGGGGGGCTTCCAGTAGATGATTCAGAGATGCAGGGTGGTTTGGATTAATTTGGATCTTTCCCATCCTAAAGTCATAGTTTTTTTTTTAGCCAGATTAGAAAAATACAGTTAATTACACATTATGTTATTTAAAAAAAAATAAAATTAGCCTTTCATTTAAATGTAGATAGGAGATGGAAATTGGAATGAAAATACTAAAATAAGTTAGAATTAGGAGTATAATTAATATTTTGATGAAATCATAGACAATAGTTTTGGGAGGGAGTACGAAGGCTAGGATTGATACTTGATGTATTCAACTTCTCTCTTGTGCTTTGAGGATTGAAACTTCCTTGAATCTTTTTTTTTTTTTTTGGTTTTTTAGCAAAACATATTTCCATGCTTTTTTCGGAGAATATTTTCTTTTCGAACTTAAAATGCGAAGATAAAGCACTTTAAAAAAGTGTGTTTGCATCGAATTTATGTTTTATCTTTGACATAATAGACGTCGCAACCATCTTAATCAATTACTCAGTAGAAATAAATTTATTTTTGTTAAAAAAATAATATAAATTATATTTTTAAAATTTTAGTTCAAAGTTTAAATTTATAGATTGAGATAATTCTTTGGTAATGTATTAAATCCTTGACTAATGATAACGGGTTTAAGTTTTGCTATTTTTATTTATTTGATAAAAATTAAACACGGGATAATATAAATCTGTGTAAATTTATCATTTAAAAAGAGGTATTAAAAAATATATAAATTATATATTAAAATCTAATATAAAAAAGTAAAAAATAAATTGGCCATGCTGAATTTTCTTGTACAAGCAAATTGCATACACATGGGTTTCCTTCAAAGCTGCAACTAGTTGGGTAAGATACTCTAATTAAATTAGATTATCCATGTGTACATCCGAAAATGTGTGACAACAGTGGCAGCTTATGCACTTGAGGGCCTAGCCGCTGTGGTTAATCGTGTGACTTGTTTCGCTCCCGTCCCGGGTTCGACTCTCTATATGCACCTTGTCATCCCCGCGGTGCCTTACCTGCTCACTGGGCTTGTAGGATGTTTAGTGGGCCGTGGGGAATAGTCGTGGTGTGCGTAAGCTGGCCCGGACACCCAACACTAATAAAAAAAAAAAAGTAAAACTAATATTACAGCCAGTTTGTTTTTTTTATTTTAAAAATATTTTTAAAAAATTAATATTTTTATTTTATTTACTTTAAAATAATTTTTTATATTTAAATTATTTTGATGTACTAATATCAAAAATAATTTTAAAAATAAAAATATTATCTTAATATATTTTCAAACAAAAACATATTTAAAAAACAATTATTATTATAACACCAATCGCATTTCTGAACAAAGACAACAAAGACTTGCATGCCACAAACAATGATAAAAAAAATATTCATAATTAATTGTGATAATCATTGGGATTTCCTGTCGTTGAAGAAAAAGATCATGCAAATTCACTGCAAAGCAATAATAGATCATCTCTTTCAATACCCAGGCTACAGTCTTTCGTGGAGACAGAGCAAAGCTCAGGAACCAGGACCGCATGGCTTCCAAAACTCGTGACTTTTATGAGTTGGGAGCTAGGACTGGCACTTGCTTGCCATAAGTTCACTGATTTGGCCAGAGAGTCGCTCAGTTTTGGACTACAGTATAACCCACTTGGATTTTGAAGATGGTGAGGTAGATTTTATTTTTAAAATTGATTTTTATATAGAAAAATATTAAAATAATAAATTATTTTAAAAAATAATTTTTATTTTAAATTTGATGAGCAACCACGTCGCCAAACACTCTTATTTATACATATGATTTTTAATATGTGTTTTTTTCTTGATTAGAGGGGTAATTATTGGTTAAAACATTTTGGTTTAGAGAAAATTCAACTAAATTAATATTTTTATGAACTTTGATTTAATAAGCTTTTGGTTTATGATAGGTTTTTTTAGTTTTTGAAATTTAAAACTGAAACCGTGTTAATTGTTTTTTTTTTTAAATTAATCAAATCTATCCAAACAAGTCGCTCAAGTCAATTTTTTTAAAAAATTAAAATGACATCGTTTTAGTAAAAAAAAAAAATCAACGAGTTGCAACTGAATTTTTGACCGAATCTTGCCAGGTCAACTAGATCGTCGAGTCACACCGGGTTTTTCATTCCCTTGTTTTTTCTTCAACCCGGCCCCGTTCCAGCCTCGGGTTGACCTGTCAGGCCGGAACGGGTTTTAAAAATATACACGTGTATATTAATTTTAGCCTAAAATGGAGGAGTATTTTCTAAATCATCAAAATGGTTCTTAAATATTGAAAATAAAATAAAAATTCTACCCTACTATTTCGAAGTTTTCTTAATTAATTCACTTAAATTGAA
>Ga0325410_1008527_pt1 | contig 11102 bp, 7 predicted proteins | sample PopdelMetagenome_16_FD_206182 | JGI IMG/M metagenome (GOLD analysis project Ga0325410, IMG submission 206182) | Populus deltoides microbial communities from Bellville, Georgia, United States - Xylem-PdIQD-R3 | ecosystem: Host-associated > Plants > Phyllosphere > Stem > Wood/Secondary xylem...
CCATGTCTCTTAAATTGAACTGTTATATAAGGGGCCCAATTGATGTTTGTATACTTAATTAAGAGCATATATATAACGATGGACATTAGTGTATGGTAATTAATTAAATAAATATTTGAGCTCCTGCTATATATGCCATGCCATTCTCCTCTTTCTTTCTTTCTTTCTTTCTTTTTTCTTCTTTTCTTGTATTTATTTATTTGTTTTGTTTTTTAATGAGTTAATAAATCATATGTAAATGTAAAATCTAGATTCCATATACGATTTGAAATCAAATATAGGTACATATATAGTAATGAATCAATAATATTGACAATCAAGCTATTATTCCTATAATTAAATCATTGATCCTACAATCAAGTTATCATACCATATACACTAGCGTTAGGAAAGGCAAGAATCACCATATAAAAAAAAATCATAATATTCCAACATTCCCCTCAAGTTGGTGCATAAATATCACACATGGTCAACTTATCCAAGAACTTTGAGAATACTTGATTTGAAATTGCTTTGATGAAGACATCGACCAATTAATTTTCGGATCAAATTTTAAGCAACTGATCCATAATTTTCTCATCAACTTTTCTTTAATGAAGAATCTATCTACCTTCACATATTTTGTATGATCATGTTGAATTGGATTATGAATAATATCACATGTTATTTTATTGTCATAATATAATTGAATTGGTTACCCAGGAGGATAACCCAAATCGCTTAATAGAAGTCTTAGCTATAATGCTTCACAAATTCCAAAAGACATACTTCTAAATTCAACTTCTACACTTAAGCGTGCAACTACATTTTGTTTTTTTGCTTTTCCATGTAATAAGATTTTCACCTACAACGGTGAAATATCTTGAAGTAAATTGTTTATCATTTATTGCTTTAGCCCATTTAGCATCAGTATATGTATATACACTCTAACAATCTGTATTTTTAGTGAATAATATTCCTTTTCCAGGAGTAGCCTTCAAATGCACATAACCACATTCATATGTTGCTCTCTAGGATTATGCATGAATTGAATGATAATACTCAATGCATAGGTAAGGTCTAGCCTCATGTGTGCTAAGTACATCAATCTTTATACAAGTCTTTGGAATCTTTTTTTATTAATTGGTATCTGATTAAAATCAACATATAATTTCAAACCTTCTTCCACGTGTGTATTAGCTAGTTAACATGCTGACATATCAGTTTCTTGTAACAAATCAAATGTATATTTTCTTTGATAAATAAAAATATATTTTTTAGATCTAGACACTTAATATTTCAAGAAATCAAGATCTTTCATTTCAAATTTTCTGGACAAGTAACTTTGTAAATTCTTCCTTTCCTTAGGATCATTTCTTGTAACCACTATGTCATCTACACATATAATTAGTGTCATGAGCTTATCGTGTTTGTCATATCTGGACATCGCGGCAACCAATTAAAAAAAAATCAATTTATTTATCGGTCAAAGAACGGATATATGACATCTCATTCTTTGGGGAAAAGTCTAGTTCAACGAGTCCTCACCTAGTATTATAGTCATTAGAAACCCTAACTGGTCAACAGAGACACTATGATATGAGACTGGTTACATGAAAGGGAATATGATATAACCCCTTAAGCGTCATACCTGAGGACTCAATGGGCATAACGTGATGGCAAAGGGCTTGAGATCTGCACAGCAGGTCTCGAGTTTGAGTTAAGGCGTGCACCTCTTGTAAGAACCTAGGACAGCCGGGGTTTTACTCGCTCACCTGGACCCACAAAGTGCGCTTTCCGGGGGGTGGAGTTTCCTCGAATCCAAAAAAAAAAAAAAATCATACCTGAGGTAAACTGCATTGCTAATTTTATCTAAGAATTTGTTCTCCTTTTTGTATGTTCTTCCTATCATGTTCTTGACTCTGACGTCAATGAACAATACCTATATATATTTCCAACTTTGACATTTGTAAATATTGCACAAACCTAGAAAAATACGATATTCCTGACTCTAATACCAATGAATAAGTTCGCAAAATTTTAAATTTTTAATAAAGAAGAAACAATTTTTCTATGCCTTTTCTTTTTGTTTACCTTTTTTTTATTTGCTCTTTTTAGACAAGAATAAAAAAAAAGCATCGTATAACATATTTGCATTTAACAATAATGGTCTACAAATTGAGAATATAGTGGAAAGAAAAAAAAACACAAAAAAAAATTAAAAAAATCATGAGGGGTCACAAAATAAATCAATGAAGATTCCTAAATATTTATGAAACTTTCTGATATCGAAAAAAAATTTGTTTGGACATAAATCAAAATAAAATGAGAATAAATTATAAAGACAAGAATATAAGGGTGTGTTTTGACAAACACACTTTTAACTAAACATAGCTTGAGTTGGCTGGACCTGAGGCCCATACCCAACCCACTTTTTTTTATGAGGCTGGACCCAACCGGCCCAGCTTGGCCATTGGTCCAAGCCAGTGACCCGAGAACTAGAAATGCAGGCAGGAGAAGGAAGGCTTACCTGGGCACTGTTGATGGTGGCTGCATGCTTTAATAGCAAGAGAATGAGGACATGAGAATGCTAGATTTCTCACGGTTGGGAGAATTTGCTGCATGCTGATGAAGAAGGTGCTCCACCGCTATTTCTGGTGCAAAGGAGATGAAAGGATGAAGGTTGACAAGGCACCACCTGCTGCTACTTGTCCACAGTGCAGAGAAGATGATGCTGATGGAAGGGGGAACTTCTATCATTGCTGTCAGGAGAAACTGAAAGACGCTGCTGCTGGACTATTGTTGCACGGTCAGCTACTGTTACATGAAGGAAGCTGTCGGACAACCACTGGTCATGGTGGTACCAATGGTTGGTGATGAAGAATATCTTTCACCACTGCTCCGGCACAAAGGAGATGAATGTTGAACGGTTGTTGCACGGGTTGCTGAGAGGGAGAAGCTGCTGACGAGTTAGTGCAAAGCCGATTCTGCGAGATGCCACTCTGTTACTGGGTTGCTGACTGAATGAGGGAGAAGCGGCTGAGCAGTATCCTGTGAGAGAGGGATGTCCACGTGAATGAGCTTTGCTGCCTTGTCTCTCATTAATAGAGAGCCAGCCGCGAGGGATAGGGGGACGGTGTTTTTGCTGGTTTTGTTAGCTGCGTGGGGACGACGGCCGGAAGGGAACACCAAGCCCCTTTTTTCTTTTGATTTTTTTGGTGACTGCGTACAATGATGTTCTAGATTTTTTCGGTAATGTGACTTATTCTGCTTCTTTGTAATTGAAATCTGTACAAGAATGCACGAGAAATAAAGTTCTAAGTAAATTCATTTTTTTTAAATTTAAATTTTATTAAAAATCAAATTTCAAAAATGATAACTATCATTATCTTGATAATAAGAAGAGAATGATAAAAACATATTTTCATCTCTAATTTTCTCATAAATTGACAAATCATATTTTTCATCGAAATAAATCCCTAATATTTTAATTTTAAAATTTAATCCCTATAAAATTAAATTAAAAATAAATTGGCCAAAATTAAGTTATAACAATGCTTTCTCTTCAGGAATAAAGTGTGATCTGAATTGCTTTGATAGTAGCCAAAGGCTCTCATAGATTTTATGAACCTTCCGAACCATGCTCTTGGAGATTGTTTTAATCCATACAATGATTTCTTTAATTTACACACCTTTTGGCTATGTATTTCTAGTATCATGCATCTTGATGAGAGATATATATAGATTTCTTCGGACAACTCACCATGCAGGAATGTGTTCTTCACATCAAATTGTTGTAATAGCTAATCTAAGTTCACAGCTAGAGATAACAAGACTCAGACTGTGTTGATTTTAGCTTCAAGTACAAATGTCTCTGTATAATCAATCTTTTAGGTTTGAGTGTATCCCTTTGCCACTAGTCTTACTTTAAAACATTCAATTGTACCATCTGCTTTATACTTTACAGTAAAGATCCACCGACACCCAACTGGCTTCTTTCCAGGTGGACAATCAACAAGTTCCCATGTCTTATTTTTTAACAACGATCCTATCTCTTCATTCATGACTGCTCTCCATCTTAGATTGGTTGATGCTTTTTGCACACTGTTAGGAATAGATACAATAAATAATTAATTTACAAATGACATGTTTGATTCAGCCAAACGATTGTTAGACATATAATGACTCATGTTGTATTTGACTTTACTTGAAAAGTTCAGGTTCATATGCAGGTTTAGGAATACCTCTAGTGTGACGTTATGGTAGCATTTTCACTAGCTTAGTTATAAGAGCATCCTCAGTAAACGATTGGTTTGATACACTTTCATTCTCTTCTTGATAGATCAGCTCAGTTTGTAAAACATAATCACTAGCTTTCAAATTTTTACCACTTGCATCCATGATCCCCACATCTTGATTACTAGTTTGTGAGTCATTATCATCACTAGTATCTCTGTATGGATCCAAATTCATACTTGTATCCACTGTACTCACATTCTGGTTATTAGGCAGAACTTTTATGGAAATGTGAACATCATGGTCTAGAGTCTAAACTTTTCCTGGTATGCCTCTTGAAGTTCAAACTTAGAAAAATACATCGAGTCTTCATGAAAAACTACATCCAGTGTGATAAACATTTGTTGAGTTAGAGAATGATAGCATCAATACCCATTTTGATGAGTAGCATACCCAATAAAGACACATCTCAAAGCCATAGGTTGCAACTTGTTGCGTTGGTGTTTGTGTAGGTGGACAAATGCCACATATCTAAAAACATGAAGAGGTAAGTTTGGGGCGGCTAGAGACACTACTTTTCGCAAGGGTTTGAGATGATGTTTTGAAAGCAATAGTGCTAAAGGGTACATGATTGATTAAATAAGCTGCAAATGTAAAAGTTTCTCATTAATAGGATAATGACATATGAGCTTCTATCAATGAAGCATGAATAACCTCCAACAAGAGGTGATTTTTTCGCTCAACTACCCCTTTTTGTTGGGGTGTATTGGGACAAGTAGTTTAATGGACGATTTCAGGGTTCTTAAGTGCTATTGAAACTCACAACTAATGTATTCTCCGTCATTGTCATTACAAAGAACCTAAATTTATGCATTATACTGAGTACATATCATTTTATAAAATTATTGAATTACCACATTCACTTCACCTTTGGACTTTATCAAACTCACCCAAGTTACCCTTGTACAATCATCAATAAAAGTAACAAACCAACGAGATCCACTCAATATAGGTACATTGGATGGACTCCCCCAAACATCTGAATGGACCCTAAACATCTAAATGTATGACTATAAACGAAACTGAGCTTTTATTTAAACTTAATGGAAATGAAACATGATGGCTCTTTGCAAGTTCACAAACATCACACTTAAAACTCGAAATATCATATTTAACAAATAAGTTAGGAAATAATTTTTTCATGTAACCAAAAGAGACATGTCCTAATTATCGGTGCCATAACCAAATGTCAAATGTCTTCTTCTCCCCTTGAGAATCATCCACTGTTAAAGCATGACACAACTTATTTGAACTATTTGACACCAAGTGAAGATAGTATAACATCTCTCACTTAATACCATAACCAATCATCTGCCTTGTTTGGATGTCTTTAAACCAATAAAAGTCAGGCCAAAAAATGATAATACAAAATAAGACAGTGGTTATTTGGGAGACTGACAACAAATTGTAGTTTAAAGATGGAACAACTAAGAGAGAATCTAAACTTCAAGTATCAGTGAGGGGCAATAATCCCTCCCAACTAACAAGGTTTGAAGTGTCATTGGCAGTAGAAACAAATTTTTGTAAGGATAATTTGATTAATGAGACTTGACTATAATTAATGTCATGTGGTCAGATACACTAGAATCAATTATCTATGCACTATTAGAAACAAGTGTAGAAATATTTAAAAACTTACCACTATCATTTGAGGCCTTCCCAACAATATCATTCTTTTCATGTGTTTCAATAACTGCAGTAGTGGAAGATGACGTCTTGGAATTCTTCTTTTATGGATCATGGCTATGATCACACCAGTCTAGATACCCTACAAGTTTAAAGATTTATCGGCACCATTCTTCTGATGGTTAAACCTTGTTTTCTCCTACTGATATTTCAAAGACCAATTTTGGGCCACCATGGCTGAAGCTTTAAAGTTTTCACGTTTTATGTTCATCATTGTACATTGAATGGACTCACTACAAATCAGTGCATAACATTCTTCTAGTTTAGGAATTGATTTCTTCCTCAAAATTTCACCACATATTTGATTGAAGTCATCATCTAATCCAGCAAGAAAGATATGCACCCTTTGCTACTATACTAGTTTTTTATAAGATCCAACAATCTTTCTTACTCTCCATGATCACCTTATCATGATGATCCAACTCGCTAAATTTTTTAGTTAATTCTATATAATATACAGAAAGTGCTCTACCCTTTTGTATGGCATAGAAAGCTTTTTTATTGAAGGAAAAAACTTGTAACTCATCTATTCCATCATAAAAGACTTTAGAGAGAGCTTTTCAAATATCACGAGCAGTGGGTAAGCGAAGATATCACTTCATAATTTCTAGGGACATAGACATCAACAACCATCTCTTGACTTTTTGATTATCTGCATACCACCTTTCATATCCATCATCTTTTTCTGTAGGTGCCTGTTAATTCCCACGAATGAAAAAGACTTTCTCCTTCTTAGTAATATGCATTTCAATGATTTAAGACCACATGTCATAGTTTGTCTTATTGAGTAAAATCCCTACATTAAAAGAGGAACCTTCAGATTGAATAATAATATGACCAAGTTTATTACTAGATGCTTTAGAGTTTGATTTGCTCATTGGGGTGTTTGATCAGAAAAAAAAAAGAAAAAAAACCTTTTAGATAGGCTCTGATACCAACTTGAAATCAAATATCAAGAAGAATATTTTTTCATTCTTACTTTTAATGGAGATGTATTGGTACATATATAGTAATAGATCAATAATATTGATCTTACAATCAAGCTATCATTCCTATAATTAAGCCACTAATCCTACAATCAAGCTATCGTACCATATACATTGATATTAGGAAAGACGAGAATTACCACAGAAGAAAAGAGTCACACATAGAAGGAAAGAATCATAATATTCCAATAATACGTATATAAAGTCTTTAATTTCTAAGATGTTTTGTTGTGGTGGGTTAGTTGATTGACAATTTTTGGTAACTTTGAATTAGTAGTGTGGTGACGTATTTCCTCGTTAAGTTTGATTATATATAAAAGAAGTCTCAATTTGAGCAATTCTCATCTAATAGTTTCAATAGGTTTTGTCCAGTTTTTTCAATATATATAAAAAAGTTACAGATTTATTCTTAATTTCTTGTATCATTGTGCCATAAAGATATGATAAATAATATCAATAGAATTAGTATTCTTTTTATAGATAAAGGAACATGTAAACTTATCTTTATAGTTTAAAGCTTAAAATTAAGACAAATTAACAAAGCAATATTGATTTGATATGAAAAGCCTAAAGGGTTGGTAAGTGGTAGTAAGTGATGCCTGGTAAGGTAGACGACCGGTAATTGTGGTAATAACAGGTGATGCCTGGTAAGTCAGGTGATCGATAGCTGGTACCTGTGAAAAGTCCATTTTGATGGACGTAAGGATTTTTCGATGGTAAAGTTAGTAACTTTATAGAGATAGAAAATATAATGATATTTTAGAGAGATATACTTTGAAAATATGTATGCTAAAAATATTGAGAATGAAGAGATTGTGAAAATATGACTTGAAGAATTCATGGTGTATTTATAGCTCATGAATTTTATCCTTTATGAAGAGGAGGGGTTGAGTGTAATTTCATCATTGTGATATTTTGACCTGTATTCTATTTAAAATAAAATGTATTGGATCAATATAAAATATTGAGAGAACCGCGTGAGATCCGAGAAAAATTCCCTAGTGAGTGTTAGGTTGGGGCAAGATGTCCGAGCCCATTAAAGGTGAAAGTGGGTTTGGGAGCACTGTCGAGACCTAAATATATTGGGCTCAGGTATGACAGCCTGAGCCCACGAGGGTGCTGAGGTGCATGCCCAACACCCTTGGTGATAGGTGTATGCCTACTAGGGTGCGCTGGGCGTACATACACTAGCGGACACCCAGTACACTATATAACGCTCATGTACTAGGTGCCCATTCAAAGAGCATGGGCTCAGGCTACTTACCTGAGCCCATGTGCATGAGAAAAATTTCTAAATGGCTAGTGGAAACCCATGAAAGATGATCTTATATTTAGAAAATATTCTAAATGATTGAAGGGAACCTAAGAGGAATGACCCTTAGAGACACTCATACTTAGAAATTTTTGTATAGTGTTTTAGGGAACCCAAAGATAGTGACCCCTAGTGATACCCATACTTAGAAAGATTTCTAAAAGGTGGAGGGAAACCTAAGAAAAGTGACCCCTGATGACGCTCATACTTAGAAAAAATTCTAAAAAGTTGAGGGGAACCCAATAAAGATGACCCATAGTGATACCCATACTTAAAAAAAATTCTAAAGGGTTGAGGGGACAAATTCATTAAGGGTGGTTTTATTGTATAAAGAAAAACAAGTTCATCCTTTGGAGAGTGGCCACACTGAGTGTGAGGGGTATATAACCCCTCTAAAATGAAATGAGGCATGAAAACCCTTAATTGAATAAAGATATCACCGAAAAGTGGGAGGTTTATAGCTTTGAAAGGTTTGTAACCTCTTTTGTGATGGTGTGAGGGATTGGGAACCTCTCTCACTAAAAAATGGTTAATAACATATGAAAGATATATAACCTCTTTATAATGACATGAGACATGAGAGCCCCCCACTAGAGAGTGGTGTTAGTCCAAGACTACATTGGAAAATGAAGATATGAGATCAACCCCTGGTGAATTGGTCACTTAAAAAATGTGTCAGTCTGATACTACACTAAAGAGTGGAGGATCCGAGATAAACCCCTAATAAATTGGTGAGAGGCCCTTTGACATCACCTGAAAAATGTATTAGTTCAAGACCATATTGGAGAGTGGGGGATCCGAGATCAACCATTGACAAATTGGTGAGAAGCCTTTTGGAATCATCTAGAGAATATGCCAGTTTGAAACTACTGTAGAGAGTGTGAGATCAGAGATCAACCCTGGTGATTGTAGGGATATTGCTTTAGAAAGACCAAGTCAATCCCTTTCAAGAAGAGTGGCCAGAAGCCCCCACTAGAGATCTATAGTTAGGGAATGTATGTCAGAGATACACTATTTTTATTTCAAAAATAAACTTACATTTCTATTGAGAATTATGCATCCTAAGATGATCTGAGTAATAGGTCCATGAGAGGTTTTTAAGAGTAACATGTCTTGGATGTGGTGCCAATATGTTTGCTTTAACTACCCTGATAACTTCAAATGAATGAACTTTAAGATACACCAAATGACTATGGGTTAATCCCTTAGGGTTCTTCATCGAGCGTTCATTTCTACCAGGAGAATGATTTCACTTGGAAGGTCCTTGGTTGTCCATGTAATAAAGAGAGGGTCTATGTTGTAGTGAATTGGCCTCTTCCATTTGTATGTGATTTCTCATGACTTGTTTCACTTTGAGCAAATTTCTGTCTGGTAAGATATAAATTTTTCTCCAAAGGGTATGTTCATTTACCCCTTTTATTAAGGCCTCTAAAGCTATTGACTCAAACAATTCTTTCACCTTGAGCATCTCATCATTGAACCTCTTCAAATATGCCCATCTAGACTCGCCCTCTTGTTAGGTAATACCAAATAGTTCTATAAAGCTTTTTTTGGCGGGTATGCTGATATTGAAGCATGCCATTAGCTTAACACACAGGTCACTGAACCCATCAATGAAGCTTAGCTCCAAATTATTGTATTGTGTCTGCACAGACCCTTGAAAAGTTGTAGGGAGGATTTTGCATATTGAGGCATTGTCTTAGATGACTAACTTAAGCTATCGCGTACATTCTGTATAGTATTTCTTGGGTCGGCTAGACCATCATAGTTGTCCAGACTTATTTTTCTGGAAATGTAGTTCTTAGGGAGTCAATTGTTCAATACTCATTTGGACAAGGGAGAACCCCTTTACTGATGATGGTTGTAATCATTCTCTTAGGTATACTCATGTATATATCTTCTTTTAGTCCTTTTTCTGTTAGAATATTGGGAGCATAGTTTTAAAACCTGACTTGACGGGTCAACCTAAGACTCGGCTGACCCGGGGCTGGAACCAGGTCGAGTTTAAGAAAAAATAAGGGAAGTTAAAACCCGGGTGACTTGACAGGTTGACCCGGTGACTCGGTTGACCCTACAAAACCCAGTAAAAAACCTGGTTGCAACCCGTTGACTATTTATTTTTTTAACCAAAATGATGTTGTTTTGATTTATAAAAAAAATTGAGGTTGACACGGGCAAAACTCGTGACCCCGGCCTTGGGCCGAGTCAACCACTGGACCGGGTTTAAAAACTCTGTTTGGGAGCTTAAGAGTTTGACATGGAATGATGGTTACTGTAATTGGTGTCCATCTCACGGTAGCTAAAGGGAGGACATTTAGAGTACTAGTTTTGTACACGAGTATCGCAATGACATGAATGACCCCTTAAGAGACTCTTAACATTGTCATTATGTTTAGTCTTCATTAAGTAGTGTAATTATTTACGAGTGCTTGGTTCGACCGGTGACTGTGGTGCTGAGGCGTTTTATGTTACCGAGGGTTCAATATTTGTCAAGGTGAAAATGTTTGATTATGACCTTGGGTTGTTAACACGGTCCGAGTGAGGAGTTGTACCTGACTGATGAGTTGTTGAAGGTCTAGTTGGGTAGAAGTATTCATGGTAACAAGTAGATTTATCTTGCATCCTGACCTAGGTGTTTCTTGGCTGTATGCAATAAAATGACTTGAAAATGTCAAAAACACGTTTTAGAAACTGATAACTTTTTATCAATTCCCATAGACGACGATAATTGATAAGTTTCAAAATCCAAGATATTTAGAAATAAGGCTAATGTGTTGGATATAATTAGTTGATCTTTTAGTTCAAGTAATATAATCCATTCTTCATAGGCAAGGTATCTGGTG
>Ga0325410_1008528_pt1 | contig 11100 bp, 7 predicted proteins | sample PopdelMetagenome_16_FD_206182 | JGI IMG/M metagenome (GOLD analysis project Ga0325410, IMG submission 206182) | Populus deltoides microbial communities from Bellville, Georgia, United States - Xylem-PdIQD-R3 | ecosystem: Host-associated > Plants > Phyllosphere > Stem > Wood/Secondary xylem...
ACTCACTCATGCACTCGTACTTCTAATCATGTGATAAGCATATTCAGAAATTCAGGTCTCTCACCAGAGGAGCACCCTTGGCACCTCGTTCAGCCAAGAAGGCACATGGCTCAAAGAATTCTCCATACGTCTTTGACCATTCCTCCAATCTTGAGTAAATGTATTTGGATCCAACAGAATCAGCCCAAAACATAATGCCCCCCCTGGTCCAAAGAAAACAAATTGATCAGAGCAAGACCCTAAACTAAGGAAAGAAACCCTTTCACTCGGTAAAAACCAAACCTGTAAGGTGGAAAACCCATTCCCATAAGAGACGCAATGTCGAGGTCAGCAGCTTTGACTGCAATGCCTTCGGCAAAGACTCGGCAAGCCTCATTCACTACTGGGAAGAATATCATCTCCACAATGTCCTTCTCTGGTAATTTTGCAAGCTGCAACAAACATTAACGACCCAGAATGAGCAAAGAGAGAGGGAGAGAAGATTCAGTAGAAGATACACTTTTTGTTATTTGAGGTCAGGATCCATATTAGTTAGGATGAAAACAACACCTAGAACTACAAAAGCAGTAAGTGAGAAAAAGAGAGTGAATACCTTGGGATCAACGGCAACACCAGAAATGCTTCTTGCTTTCTCAATGTATTTCCTTAATTCAGGATCTGGCTTAGCTTTGCGCCTATCATCATACAAATAGAATCCTTTGCAAGTAGTTTCACCTGAGATTTACATGGTAAATAAGGAATGCTTCAGAGAGAAACATAGTTATTAAGATGGATCCCATTAAAGAGTTGATGCAGTCTATCAAACCTTTGCAACTAAAGTTTTACTTTCTATTCATGTTTCATCAGGAGGAAATTCATAGATTAACAAGAGAAGAAAAATACCTCCTCTCTTATCCTCTTGCATTAGTGGGAGAAGCATAGATTTATAGGTTCGCTCTGGGAAATTCTCAACAAATTGCATGCCAGTTGCAATTGCAACGCCAAACCCAACCAGGTCAGCCAACCTGCATGAACAAGTGAAAAATTGTAGTCATTCAAGGTGAGAAATCATATATTTTATAAAGTGATACCACGATGAACTGAAATATATTTTCTCCAGAAAAAAAAAAAGGGAAAATGGTTACATTTTTTCCCAATGAATTAGGTACCTGAATGGGCCCATTGGCATTCCAAATTTGGTGATCACCCTGTCAATTTGATAAAGATCCACACCATGTTCAACAAGTAAAATAGCAGCTTGGGTGTAAGGAAAGAACATCCTGTTGACAGCAAAGCCTGTGCAATTTCCAACCACGACTGGAGTCTTCCTTATTTTCTTCCCAACATCTAATAAATCCACAATTACTTGAGGAGATGTCTGCTTGGTACGGACAATTTCCAAAAGTGGCATAACATGAGCCGGACTGCATCAGAAGCACAAATGATTCTTTAAGCCAAAAACAAAAGGTGAAAACACAAAGTTCTTTCTCTACACCAGATATTACCTAAAGAAATGGGCTCCAATAATCCTATCTTGAGACTTGGTCTGCTTTCCAATCAAGTTCAAGTCGATTGTGGAAGTGTTGCTGGCAAGTATGCAATGTGGTGGGCAATATTTTTCTAGATCAGAAAAAATTTGTTGCTTCAAAGAAACATTTTCAATCACAGCCTGTTTCAAGCATCAAGAACAAATAATGAGAATAGAGTTGTTTAATTTCAGGATAGAAAATTCAAAAGTACCAAAAGCAAGTTAAATCAGATGAACATGCAGACCTCTATGACCATGTCCACGTCTTTAAAACTTTCATAATCAAGAGAACCCTTGAGAAGAGACATGGTTTTTTCAAACTTTTCTTGTGTCATTTTTCCTTTCTTGACACGACTTTGGAGATTGGCTGAATAAAAAAAAAGGAATATTTACTCACAACAGTAGAACCTCTTTATGTAAACCAAATGAGAACTGAGTTACAAGATGATAAATTAAAAGCTGATCTCAAGACAAGGCACTGGCTCTACCTCTGACTCTACCAATACCAGCCTGCAAGAATTGGTCATTTACTTCTTTCAGGATCACTGGATAATTACTGAGAATTAATGCAGTTGCTATTCCCGAACCCATTAATCCTCCACCAAGCACAGCAACCTTCTTCACTCGTCTAGGTACCAAGCCCAGATCAGTAATTCCTGGAACCTGTTCAAAATCAAGAGCTGATCAAGGTTTTGAAATAGAAGTATGTGGAGTGTTAAGTGCCAGACCAATCTTGACCAAGTAGACAAATATCTTCCATGAATTCAGATTCCAGATAGCCATTACATGTATTGATAACTCTGGAAATTCAATTGCATCAATTTTATTTTCAATTCAATTCTTGAGAAACCTAAGTTGGCGCACGCTAAAAGAACAAACCTACTAACAAGAAACCAATCTCTGCAATTAAAACACCTGACTTCAATCAGAATGAGTGAACCTGCCTGTTGAATTCTAGGATTAAAAGGAGTATCCACAAAACAGTGAAGAAGATGACAAATCAGCAAACTTGACCAAATATATCTTGCAGGAATATAAATGGTTGCAAAATCATATTAATATGGCTGACAGAAAGCATATTATAAGATCTACTAAAAACTGCAGATGAATAGCCAACAATTCCATGAATAAAATTGCAATAGAACCTTGGTTGTTCCGCGCAGAGCAAAGAAGATGTGGACCAAGCTCTTGCTGATGTCAGAACGCACAAGTTCTTGGAAACTTTCAAACTCCTGCCAACATCAGACAACTTATAAAACAGTTGAATTGGCTACAATTTGAGGATAAAGAAAAAAAAAATCAGGCAAGGACCTTGTAGAGTCCAGCACGTGGACCAGAAACTATGCCATGTTCAACAACGTTGATGCAAACTATAGGATGTAAAAGATTAGGGGCTCGTTTCTGGGCTTGTGCTCTAGCAAACTTGAATATTTCCCTTGCCTCGCCAAGGGAATCTAATTTTTCAGTCTTGTAAAGGCTAGCAATCCACGGTCTCCTACGCTCGAAGATATCAAGGGCCCACTGACGTGCAGTACTTACCAACTCATTTGGTGAAACAACAGCATCCACAAGACCCAGGGCATGAGCTTCCTCACCTTTAACTGGTTTTGATGTCTATATGAAGGGAGGGGAGTTGGGGATTGATTAAATATTATACAGCTGTGCAACTAAAGAAACACATGGATCAAGAAACTGGAAGACCTAGCTACAACATACCAGCATCATTTCAAGGGCCTTTGTGATACCCACAAGACGTGGAAGTCTCTGTGTTCCTGAGACAATCAGAAACATAAGATTTGAAGTAAGAAAAGAAAACTCTTTTTTAAGGAAAATGAGCCTGATAAATAACCATTTGTCAAATCGGAGATGTATACTGTAACTTTGTTGAAGGAAGAAGTGACAGCTAATGGGCAAACATGACAACAATAACAGTAACACCAAAGGAGAAAGTAAGCATCACTCCTATCACCTTAACTGAAGAATCTGAGTTTCATCCTTCTATTTTATGTGTAAAAATGTTAACCGGCAGGTTCTCTAACAGATTTTACTCACTTAAAATGATAAAAGATGTGCTAAATGAGTAACTCATACAAAAGTCTTTTTGTGCATGTTTAACTACAAAATATAAATGACAAGTCTATGATTTAAGAACAACAAAATTTCTGATTTAGTTTCTGTAAATAGGATCATTAGGTTCTCATATCATGACATGGAAATCATTTTTTGTGCCATTTGCCGCAGCAAGATGAAAACAAACCCTTTCCCTTCCAATAAGCATACCATATCTGGAGTCACATGTTCTAGATTTCATGGCTATGATATCATGTCTTGACACACCAAATCATCTCAACTGACTTTCACCTTGTCCTCCATCAAAACTATCTCTCACTTCCTATATCATCATTGATTTATCATTCTTTGCCTAGAAAGTGAATGGTTTTAACATTCTTATTTCACTAGACGTGTTGTCTTAAACACCTACCATCAGATTTACAAGAATGCACATCCTTGTGCTGGAATTTATTATTTAACTTTTGAAAATTGCCTAGGAATCATGCCATGCAGATTCGACAACTCCTAAAGCAATTACTCACTCTATATACTCATCAATTCTGATTTAGTGAGCACTATGCATTACTATCCCCCTCCACCTGATTTCTTTTTTATGCAAGAAAACAAAAATGGTCATCTACAGATTTTCCTTGACATCTTGATGAAAATACCTAAAATTCAAACCATTGAACATTACAAGAAAGTGTAAAATACGATGCAAAAGTTTTTATTTTGTTGAAATTACAAAAAAGTAGGCATTCAAAACAAAGATCCCACTGACATACCTCCAAAACCAGGAATTAGTCCAAGTTGAAGTTCAGGTAGGCTTAATTGAGCAGTAGGGGTTGAGATACGAGCATGGCAAGCCTGACATAGCAAGCATATCAGATCATCTGAAGAAATCAATTGTAAAATGATAAATCAGTATATATAGAAAGGCATACCATTGCAACCTCTAGTCCTCCACCTAAGGCAAGGCCATCAATTGCAGCAACTGAAGGTTTTTTTGCAGCTGGAAAGCAAAACAACTATTCAAACAGCTGAAATACGTTGGCGAAACTTCTTTTGAGGATATTTAAGCCATGAAGAATGAAGAAGAAAAACCAAGAGTACCTTCTAAAGTGTCACCGAGAACCTCAGAGAATACAAAATCAGGTTTTGGTTCATTCACTGAGAAAACATAAAGGAGATTCTATTGGAGTTACAGGAAAGAATATCTTGAGCACAGGACAAAAAATACTGAACATACCTTTTCCCTCTTGAACTTCCTCAAAAGAAGAAATGTCAGCACCACCAGAGAACTTTCCCTTCGCACCTGCATCATTAAAATGAGATCTTAGCTTGACATCAGACATTCTCATTCAGTTCTGATGCTTGGAAATGTTCAACAAACTCCTTGAAATTTTTACGAATAATTTCTTAATAGTTACCTGTTATAACAATTGCCTTCACATCGTCTCTTCTTAAAGCTTGCTCGTAACTGTCCTTCAAGCTGTTCAACACTGGGATGAGAGCAACATAAATAAGTTCCATATCTTATCAGCATCATTGAAAAACATCATGTAACTGAAGACAAATAAGTAACCGCGACATCAAGCAAGTCTTGGAAGATGCCAATTGCTTTCGCAAACAAATTTGAGGAGAATAAGAATACACGGGAACCCAAAAGGTGATTCCAAATGCTAGCAGTCATTAGCTTAAACCAGAAACATTAAATATTCCAAGTTAGCCTTATACAACTGGAGCATAAATTTTCCAGAGTGAGAAAATAAACCTCGAAGATGGTCTCCGAATTCCTTGAACAACTAATCTTATAACACCGAGAATACGAGGATGGAGGCCCTTTACCCCCTAAATAATTGCAGCATGGCATCCACCATTTTGTTAGAAATTATCTGTTATTTGTCTTGCTAAACAGAAGTTGAAATGTGAAATTATAAATTAAATTGACAATCCTGATCCTTGAAAAAAAAGAGCAATTTTAAATTTAATTCCTCCATGCCTGTAAAGACTACGTTACTGAAAAAAGGGTAAGAGAAAATCACCACCAGTAATGACCCCTTTGAATCTCTTAATTTATAGCCAGTTATCTTTTTTCCTCAACCAATTGCCATTCATGAACTTGAAAAATTAAAAACTTTCTTAATCCAACAAACACACTGAAATTAGACCGCCAGCCACCCAAAAAAACAAGAAATCAAGTTCACATATCAAAAGGGTCCACATAGAATGAACTAAACATACAAGATCTAACTTAATTCAGAGAAAAGAAAGTGTGACAATACCATCAGAAGAGAGTGCATTGACAGGAGGATTGATGAGGGTGATTAAAGCCACCCCATCAGCTCCGACTTCAATAGTGGTTGTTCCCTTGGTCCTGCTTCCTTTCATTCTCCCTTCCTAGGTTCTGAGACGTCAATATTGTCTTCCTAGTCTATAATTTGTTTCTATACCAATGAGGGTCGGTGTCGTGTGCTAGCAGAAGAAGTGACGTTGCAGAGGTTTGTGAAGAAACTAGAGTAAGAGAAAAACACATTTAACGCATGCGGCAACAGCAACGGCGACCTTGTTCTATGGTCGTGTATTCCATATCCGTCGTTTTCGTTCTTGGATTGGATGGTCGTGCTCCTGCTTTCACTGGAGAGTGACCGTACCTGTCCATTTATTTTCTTATATCCGTATCAGTCGGTTCGCAAATGTCTTGTATCAATAATTTTATAAAAATAATATTATTTTGTTTTTTCTTAAAAGAAAAACGCCTTTGCGTGGACCGTGGCCAGGCCGGGACAAGTGTTTTTTTTTTTTTTTCCAAATTAAAATACATCTTATATTTTTTTAATTTATGTGCCTTTTTTATGTTTTTGGATTCTTAAAATAATATTTAAAAAAAACCAAACTTAAGAAAATAGAAAAAAATCAACTGTAAATAAATAATAGATTGGAGATTTCAAGTATTTTTTTTGGGATTTTTAATTAATTTTTTTTAAAAAAACTTTATTTCTTAAAATGATTACAACAAAGGGGCTTGAAAAGCGTGTTTAGCAGTGTGGTTTCGGTTGCTTTTCAAATAGCTTTTCGTACCGAAATACATGTCAATGATTTTTTTTATTTTTTAAAAATTATTTTTTACATCAGCACATTGAAACGATCCAAAAAATACAAACCGCACTCAATTTTAGTAAAAAAAAAATTTTAAATTTGATAAAATACAGTTACAAACGCAATGCCAAACAGACTCGACCGAAGTATCATTAAGAATCAAATAAATAATCGCTTAAAGGAATTAAAAACGTGAATTTACTAAAAAGTACTGTTGGAGGCACATCAATTGCTTAAACACTTGAGATCGAGGGGCTGGAAATAAATAAAGATATTAGATGACATTGCTGGAAGTCATGATGACCTTATGAGAGGATGTGCGACGTCTGCAGCAAGAATCGTGGATTCGACTGGTTTAGGTTTGGCATGAAAAAATTAAATAAAATAATAAAAAATAAAGCAAAACACGTACCAGACGAGAAAATACCTGATTTTTTAATTGAAGTGGTTGGAAATCATCAATCCTAACTACCACTAAGTTGCATATTAAATGAAGTGGTTGGAAATTATATGAGAGATATAAAAAAAATAAATATATTTGAGGTTTATTTGATAAAAATATAAAGAAATAAATATTTTTAAAAAATAAATAGTGTATGTTCTTTACTAAAAATCAGAGGCTTAAAAAATGCCTTAAAACTATGGTTGGCAAATACACCATGAGGACAAAATATTGTGTTTTTTATTTTGAAATTTTTAAACCATTCAAACACTGTTTTATTAAAGATGAACTCATCCCAAACACGTGGGCTGGGTTTCCTAACCTAAATTCCTAACTCGCAAACACGATCCAAAAAAAAAAATCAAAAAAGGAAAAACATTTGAATTTACTCAAGAACACTTGGAAAAGCCCTGAAAACATAGATTCAAAACCATAATAAATAACGTCATATAAGACACATAAGCATGAAAAAACAATACTCAAACAAGATTTTGGGGTTGGATTAACACAATAAACAACATAATATCACGATTATTTGATTATTTGTGAAAAATAAAATGAAAAAACCATAAATCAAATACATGATTTTGGTGTTTTTAAACCCATGGAATCCTGAATTAATGATTAATAAGCTAAAACGTATGTGTAAAAGCTAATAAACGATCAAAAAGACATGGAAAATAATGACTTATGGCAATGTTCAACATATGAACATCAATCCAAAAAAGCAATGCAAACCCAGAAAAAGGCAGTAGAGACTTTAAACCTATAAAATGCCTAAAACTTAGAAACAAAAACTATAGCTTAAGCATGCTCAACACAACTTATTTAAACCATAAAAAAACAAGAAACAAAAAATCAAAAGCATAATAACAAGTGAAGTCCATAATAGTAGTAAGCAAAAATAGCATTCTCTTAGACAAAAACATTATTTAATTGATGATTTTCATTGTTTCTAAACTCAATCCTTATGCTTGCAACTTTAAACAAATCGAGCAAGCTACTCAAAATAGCCTAATCCAACAACAACATTAATACTTAACATAACTTATGATGGCTTCAAAATTGATTAACTAATCATTAAAACATGTTAAAATGTATCTCAAAATGACATTTAACACTCCAATAAACAATCATAAACATCACATTCAAGCCTCAAACAAAACTTAAACATGCATATACATACTAAATCATGACATAACTAAACATCTAAATACAAACATTCATTACATTTAAACTAACAAAAAACTTCAAATGATACCTAACAAACATTTTGAGCAGTAATTTAAAAGACAAAATAGAGGAGGAGGGGGTGTGCTTATTAAGCTCCACCCCCTCATCAAAGTTAGAACATACCTTGTCCAATTAAGTTGCTTCTTAGCTAGAGATTTCTGAACTAGCTTTGGACTTGTACTGGTGGCCTATCAAAGGTTTTTCTTTTGTTTTTCTTTGCTGGTTAATGGTTTGGCTAAGGATTTTCAGGTTTTGTAGTATAAGAATATGTGTTTTCTAGGTTTCTCCTCCCCTTCCTTTATGGTCTTTGGCATGGGTTTTTAAAGGGCAATGAGGGTCATCAAAAGCCATGAGTTGGACATTTCTCATCATTTGATGTCGAAGAATAGATCCTAGCCATCCATTGAGGTTAAAGATCAACCCTTTCAGTGTTTGAGAGCTGATAAGTGGAGTACACCGGTTGCTTTTGTTATTTATGGTGGACATAACTAGTTGGGGGCATAGGTTTTGGCTCATTATAGCAACGCCTTCAAGATTGCAAAAGAGTCTTTGTTTTGTCTAGGTAGGAGTACAAAAGACAGGGTGCAAGGGGGGATGTTTTTTATTCTAGGTGGGGGAGAGATGAGGGAGGTTTCAGGCTTGGAAGGTGGCAGCAGAATTAAGCTTTTTAGGGGAAGAAAATTAATAGTGACCAGGTGAAAAGTTGTCTAACCCTTTATTTATTTTTCTTTTGTCTAAGATTACATAAAATGGCGTCATTTTAAACCAAAATAAGTTGTTTTGATTAAAATTCACCATTCATTTAAATAAAATGACGTTGTTTTGGTAACCCTAGATTAATTAGGGTTTTAATTTTCATTTTTTAATTTCAGCTTTCAGTATTTTCATTGATTCTAGTTTTATGAATCAATTCAATTTTACCCCTACGAGGTTTCAAAAGGATCCTATGATTTTAGCGTTTTTTCAACATGGTCTATGGACTTGGATATTTTCAAGTTTGTCCTCAATTAACTTTCAAACTTTCAATTTTTTCAAATCTACCCTTATTTTTAACCAAATTTAGTCCCTAAACACGCGCGTCTTTTACAGAGATGTCTTTAGTCTTGAATTTTTTTAATTTAGCCCTTAATTGATCCCCTAAACTTTAATTTCCTAGTTTCATCCGATTATACTTGAAAAGCTAAATTTAGTCCTCTAAAATTTCAATCTTCTCAATTAAGCTCAAATTAGACTTTCAAGTTTCATTTTCATTAATTAAGTCCTTAATAAAATTAATTTAACCTATTAAAAGTCTAATTAATTCTTTACACTTAATTAATTCTTTTAATTTTGGCTTAAACTAATTCTTAAACTTAATTAAATCTTTAATTAAGCTCATGCTTAAATCAAATTAGCCAATTAAAGTCTAATTAAGTCCTCAGACTTAATTTTTATACAAATTTATCAAATATTCACTTAACTTAACCTTAAATCTACACTGTCCTTTACATCTAGGTCTTTCAAGGGTGCGATTGAATTTTCAATTTCATCAAAGATCCAATTTAGTTTCTTCATCTCTCATTTATGTATTTAAATGCCTCTTCAGTCTATTCTTACCAACTAAGTTGATTTCTTAATAAAGAAAAAAAATGATAATTTTGAAGGAATTTAAAATTAAATTATGACAGTTGCCTCCTATTACAATGCTTATGACAGAAACTCTCGTAAAAAGCTTTAGATGGTAAGCTTATAAAAAAGAAAAGATAAAAGGATGTGGATTTACCAAATCAAGAAGCGGTTAATCCTTCTCAAAGGTACACTCGGGAGAAAATAATGCCATTGATGTTGTCTAAAAGTGAGTGGCTTAAAAGCGCACCCGAAATGGTATGCTTCAAAGTTGTATACATATGACCTTAAAGATATCTCATGATCTTATATTTTGAAAATTGGGTTTTCTTTGTCCTTATATCGGTAAAAATTAAAACCTTCAATAGTTTTTCTTTACAGGAAATATTCGAATCTATCAAAGATTCTTTCCTTGGGCTATCTGCAAGGATTAATATGTAATCCTTTAGGGTTAATATACATGATTTTTTACTTGAGAAACATAGATCCCTTTTCTTTATAAACTTCATCTTTCAAAGCTTTAATCTTTGTAACAAGTTTACATTGCTTCTTTGTTTTGTCATACTCTAATTACAACTTGTGGACTTGATCTCTGGGAAAGGGATACTCATTTAATAAGCTTAGATTTTCTTTGTCTATCTCATCATCTAGGCATTTTTATCTAATTGATTGTGACATTTCAAGGCACTCATATTTATCATTGTATTTATATGTGTACCACTACTAGGGTGTCATGACCACCACTCAAAATTCACCATATTTTCTCTATGATAGCTTTCCTAGTTATATTTTAAGTTCTAAAAAAACACTGAAAGATTTAAGCTACTTGCTTTCAATTTTTTTTCTTCTTAAAAAAAGAATTATATAGCCATCCCTATTAGGTTTCTTGAATTACCCCCGGCCCGATCATTCCCCCAAGTACTTTATCTTGCTTGGGTTTTTTTAAGGACGATATTTTGCAGAAGATGTTTGGTTTTTGTCGCACGTGTGCGGCGTCGCGGCGATCGCCCTCCACACTTTCATGTGTGTGGTATGTGGAAAATATGGAGAGACAAGGAATTCTTGTCTCTTATCAGTGTAAAATGGAATGGGAGTCGCCACCTAGTATTTTGGTCACTAGGAACCCTAACTGGTCTCAGAGATCGGGTACGGAGACTGGTTG
>Ga0325410_1008529_pt1 | contig 11099 bp, 2 predicted proteins | sample PopdelMetagenome_16_FD_206182 | JGI IMG/M metagenome (GOLD analysis project Ga0325410, IMG submission 206182) | Populus deltoides microbial communities from Bellville, Georgia, United States - Xylem-PdIQD-R3 | ecosystem: Host-associated > Plants > Phyllosphere > Stem > Wood/Secondary xylem...
ATTTTGAGTTCAGCTTGATTTAGTTTCTCTGGATATAATTTCCCTTTTATAAGCATGTAGAAACGGGCCACAGGCCCACGCTTCTGTGATCGGAAAATAGCCTAATTGTCAAATATGTTTAGAATAATAAAATAGCCCAATGCAGTGTTATTAAACCAGCTAATTTTGACAAGTGACCCGCTAACCTAACCTAGGCTTGATCCAGGTTATATTTGGGTTGATCCAGTATACTCTAATCAACCCGATGAATCAACCAGTGATCCAATCAACCTAGTCACCACATGATAGGTTATATTTGGGTTGATCTAGTATACTCTAATCAACCCAATGATTCAATTAGTGATCCAATCAACCTACTCACCACATGATCAAATTTTTTTTTATTTTTTTTCAATACTAATGTAATTATTGTAAAGGAAATCACGTAGTTGTAACTGCATTGATCTCTATCACTAGATCAGCAGTAACAGTTATTGATTTCTATCCTTAGATTAGCTATATCTTATCCCCTGTATCACTCTCATCTTATCTTACGTTGTATAGTCCTACATATACTGTACTTCTCCAATCCTATAAATATAGGATGCATTGTTAATAAAGAATTGTCTTTTCTGTAAAACTCTATATGGTATCAGAGCTTCTTCCTCTAACGAGATTTTCTTTCAAAATGGCTACATCACCTGAGTCAGTTTTTATCAATAATGAGACTACTCTTGTTGCCTTCAATGCTGGCTCTCAATTACCTTTGAAATTGACCTCCACCAATTTTCCGTTATGGCGTGCCCAGCTGACATCCTTGCTTATAGGCTATGATCTCCAGGGTTATATTGACGGCACTACTATCTGCCCATCATCAACGCTTCCTCCAAACATCTCCCCTGATGGCTCAGCCTCTGCAAATGCTCCAAATCCAGCCTTTTTGTCTTGGCTGAGGGAAGACAAGCTGATACTTCATGCCATTCTTGCATCTGTTTCTGAATCAGTTATGCCCCTCATTGCTGCTTCATCTACTGCTCATGATGCATGGTCTAAATTGCAACGATTGTATGCCAATCGCTCACGTTCTCGTGTTATGCAACTTAAGGAAAATTTAACTCTCATTCAGAGAGAGTCTCACTCAGTCTCAGATTACCTTCATACCATCAAAGTTATTATTGATGAACTTGCAGTGATTGACTCCCCAATTTCAGCAGATGACATAACCCTCTATGCTCTAAATGGTCTTGGCTCTGAATTTCGTGACATTGCAGCACTCATTCGAAATCGTGAGTCTTCTCTCACCTTTGAAGAACTTCATGATATGTTGGTTTCTCACGAAAGCCATCTAAAACGTATTGAAGCTTCAAATTCTATCACTCTTGCTACTGCAAACAACACTCAACGTCGTCCAGTGCACTCCAAATTTCATCGTAACCAACGTTCTAACAATGGTTTCTCCGGACAAAATCGCACCAACCATAATCAGCATAGTCGTCGAGAATGGTTTGGTAAGCCTCAAATTATTTGTCAGTTATGTGACAAAGTTGGCCACTCAGCAAAGACCTGTCGTGTGGTTTCCAGTAATAAGTCTGTCAATTGTGCATCCTCTAGTGGGACCAAAGATAAAAAATGGCTTATGGATTCAGCTGCTTCTCACAACATTACCTCTGATCTTGCTAATTTGTCTATTCACTCAGAGTATGATGGCACTGATCAAGTTGTCATTGGCGATGGCTCAAGTTTGCAAGTTACCCATGTTGGCTCTATGACTCTTCCCTCTGCCTCAAAATCCTTTAAACTCACAGATATTCTTTGTGTTCCTAATATTCATCAGAATCTGATTTCTGTTCATAATTTCACTCGTTCCAATAATGTTTCTATTGAGTTTCATCCATTTTATTTTCTTGTGAAGGATCGGAGCACGGGGGCGACTATTCTTCGCGGTAAATGTCAGGATGGTGTTTATCCAATGCCAATGCCCTCTGCTGCAATCCAATCTTCTGCTTTAGCATTTGTTGGTGAACGAACAACATCTGACAGATGGCATAAACGACTTGGGCACCCGTCAAATAAAATTGTTGATTTTATTATTCGTCGTTTTTCTCTTCCTGTTGTCAGGTCTCGTCCTTCCTTACCATCACTTTGTTCTGCTTGCCAATGCAATAAAAGTCATAAATTACCATTTTCTTCTACATCTCTTACCAGTACTCATCCTCTTGAATACATCTATACAGATCTTTGGGGGCCTGCATCTTCAACATCAATTGATGGATTTTGTTTTTATGTACTATTTATTGATCATTTTACCAAATATTGTTGGTTATTTCCAATTCATCGAAAAGTGATGTTCGCTCCATTTTTTGCCAATTAAAAGGTTTGCTTGAAAAACAGTTTGGTTTTCAAATCAAGCATTTATACTCTGATAATGGGGGAGAATATTATGCTCTTCACAACTATCTCTCTTCTAATTCCATTAGTTGGCTAACCACAGCTCCCCATACCCCTCAACAGAATGGCACCAGTGAACGACGTCATCGTCACATTGTTGAAACAGGATTAACTCTATTAAGTCAAGCACATCTCTCTCCATCCTATTGGTCCTATGCTTTTCAGACAGCGGTTTACTTGATAAATCGCATGCCATCTTCTGTTTTACAAAATCGAAGTCCATTTGAGTGTCTATTTGGTCGCTTACCTGATTATACAAAAATGCGTATTTTTGGTTGTCAATGTTATCCATGGTTAAAACCTTACACAACCAGTAAACTACACTCAAAATCCATGCCTTGTTTGTTTCTCAGTTACTCAACCACACAAAGTGCTTATAAATGTATGGATCTTAATTCCTCACGCATTTACTTGTCTCGCCATGTGGTTTTTGATGAAAGTCACTTTCCCTTTTTGACCTTTGCCCCTGTCACTATGCCTTCTCTGTCAATTTCAGGTGTTAAAGCACAAGATCTTCATATACCAGCAGTGCCTTCCATTGGATTGCCACCGTCCTCGACTACCATCGTGCTGACTAGTTCTTTTACTGCTTCATCCTTACCTTCTCCTCCACCAACACAACCTCCATCTACAGACATCCATCCATATACCAGTCCTGCAGCCTCACAACAACCCATTCGTACACATCCCATGACCACCAGATCTATGAATAATATTCATAAACCAGAACAACTTTACCTTGCCACCAAATATCCTCTTCCTTCACCTATAAAGCCAACCTGTGTGTCTCAAGCATTACAGGATCCAAAGTGGCGCAATGCCATGTTTGAGGAGTTTACTGCCTTGGTTAAACACGGCACATGGGAGCTTGTTCCACCTAGCTTCACCATTAAACCTATCGGATGCAAATGGGTCTTTCGAATTAAACGTAATTCTGATGGCAGTATCTCTCGCTACAAAGCACGACTGGTTGCCAAGGGGTTTCATCAACAATATGGTTTTGACTATACTGAGACCTTCAGTCCTGTTGTGAAATCAGTGACCATTCGCACTGTTCTCTCTATTGCTGTTAACAACAAGTGGCCACTTCGACAGCTTGACGTGAATAATGCATTTTTGCATGGCCAACTACAAGAGAATGTATTTATGGTTCAGCCTCCAGGTTTCATTGATTCTACTCTGCCCTCTCATATTTGCAGGTTAAAGAAGTCTCTCTATGGCTTAAAACAAGCCCCACGTGCTTGGTACCAAGAATTGCGCACTTCTCTTCTTCAGCTGGGATTTCAGCAGTCCAAGTCTAACTCTTCCTTATTTATTTACACATGTGATGGGGTTACAATATTCCTTCTGGTTTATGTGGATGATCTTTTAATCACTGGAAGTGATTCTACATCTATGTCTAAAATTATCAAGCACCTCAGCACTCGCTTTTCATTGAAGGACCTTAGCTCATTGCATTATTTTCTCGGGGTTGAAGTGTTCTCTGTCAAACAAGGGTTATTTCTGTCGCAACACAAATATATTTATGATCTCCTGACATGCACAAATATGGATGGTGCTAAGACTGTAAAGACCCCTCTTGCCACTAAGGATTGTCTACAACTTAATGATGGCTCTTCTTCTGTTAATCCTACTGCATATCGTTGCGTTATAGGAGCTCTCCAATATCTTTCTCTGAGTCGGCCTGATATCTCATTTCCTGTCAACAAGCTGGCTCAATTTCTGCAAAAACCATCTCAGCTTCATTGGATTGCTGCCAAACGTGTTTTGCGTTACCTAAAAGGCACTCTTCATCATGGAATTCTACTCAAGCGCACCAATGATCTCACTCTTCAAGGGTTCTCTGATGCAGATTGGGTAGGTGATAAGGATACCAGAGTTTCCACATCTGCCTACCTTATCTTTCTAGGAGACTGTCCCATTTCCTGGAGTACACGGAAACAACGTGCAGTTGCACGCTCTTCCACTGAGGCAGAGTATCGGGCTCTTGCTTCTGGCCACTTCAGAAATTATTTGGATCCGTTCTTTACTTCGTGAACTTGGTATTCCAATAACCAAACCTCCAAACTTATTTTGTGATAATATTGGTGCTACTCAATTAAGTCTTAATCCTGTACTACACTCACGGATGAAACACATTGCAATTGATCTTCACTTTGTCCGTGATCTGGTTTCTAAAGGAATGCTCCAGGTATCTCATGTCAGCACTCACGATCAGCTTGCCGATCTCCTCACCAAAGCTTTGTCTCGTCAGAAATTTCAAACATTATGCTCCAAGATAGGCTTATCTGATGGAACGCCTATCTTGCGGGGGCGTGTAAAGGAAATCACATAGTTGTAACTGCATTGATCTCTATCACTAGATCAGCAGTAACAGTTATTGATTTCTATCCTTAGATTAGCTATATTTTATCCCCTGTATCACTCTCATCTTATCTTATGTTGTATAGTCCTACATATACTGCACTTCTCCAATCCTATAAATATAGGATGCATTGTTAATAAAGAATTGTCTTTTCTGTAAAACTCTATAACTATATTTTTTAAAAGAAAAATATTAAAAATTAACTCAAATTAACCAAACTAATTTGTAAATCAAGCTTTAATCCTAGTAATGAATAAAAGCGAGAGAGTGATCAACTTTCATGTTAGGAGTGATGGGCAAAGCACAATCTAAATTTGGATGAGAGCAGAGCAGCATCATGGGCTCCCCCATCAAGCTTATGGCAAGAGGGTTCTTTTCGATTCTACACTCATTCATATTAAAAATTTGTAATTTAATAATCTAATAAAAAATAATACATAATTTATTTATATAAAGGTGAGAATTGAGATAATAAAAAGAATATCAAGATAACTAGAAAAAATAATTAAAATCTAAAATTAACTATAAAAATAATTAAAACATAAAACAATAATTTTTAAATTTGATTTGAAAATCTTTTAGACCTCGGTTTATCATTGTTAATCAAACCCAACCCTCTAGAATTAGATAAGAATATCATAATTAAATTTGAGTCTATCTAACAATCAAATTAAAAAATATAAGTTTTTTCTTAAAAAAAAATCAATTTTTAATGTGTTCAATTTTTTTTCTTAAAAAATATAAGACGTAGAATTGAGTTGAGGTCGGGATTTGTGTTCCAATGGCTATTCCACACATGTGGCTCCATGGTTGCAGGCTCGAACAAGCCGCCCTCTCTCCTCCCATCAAATGGCTTGACCAAAAAACTCCATTAGCCAAAAAAGAGCAGGTGGCTAACACTTGCACAGGATAAAGCATTAAGCATAAAAGGTAACGGCAATAATAAGCTAAATACAATTGATACTAAAACTTTAAAATAGTAAACTAGAGATTTATGCTCGATTGTCTCTTGAAAAATAGTTTTTTTTAAAATAAATTTTAGAAAAGTGAATTATTTTTTTATGTTTGGCGGTATAATAAAAAATAAATTGAAAAATATTTTTCAGTGTTTGGTTATGTCATGGAAAATGAGTTGAAAAATAACTTATTAATGTTTTATTTTTTTCAAGTTTATTAAAATAATGAAAAAAAATCTTACAAATTAAAAAGTTGAATGAGAATGAAATTGAAAAAAAATATAATTTCATAAATTATCTCAAATAAAATAAATAATAATCAAAATAATAGAGATCAAATCTAAAAAATAAAAAAATTAAAAAATGAAGAAATTAAAATAATAATAATTAATATTTCATAAATTATTTCAAATAAAATAAGTAACAATCAAAAAAATAATAACCAAATTTGAAAGATAAAAAATTTCAATTAAAAAATGATAAAGGAAAAGCAAATAACAATTATAAAAATAAGGACCAAAATTAATATAAAAATTAAATTCTAAGGGATAAAATTAAAAAAATATTCAAAACAAAATATATATATATATATATATATATATAGCAATTAAAAGTTTGAGGACTGAATTTGATATAATCAGCAAATAATATGACATTTCTAAATTTTTCACAACTTCCGGAAAGTGTTTTCCGCTCAAAATAAAAAAAAACACTTTCCTGAAAACCGGATCAAATTTTTTATGTTAACCAACTTTTCTAATAGCAAATAAATATAAAAAATTATTTTTTAAAAATTATTTTTCAGAAAATAAACACAGCATGAAGAAGAAGATAAAGGAAACTAGCATGCCAAGTTCACAGTCCCTTTAAGCAACAGCAACATCATCTTTGAGCAAATCTGTAACAGCAACATCATAAGCACTCAAAGAGAGCCCATGTAAGTTTGCTCTGCCATATTATTTGATAACGGTAGCCATTCTAATTCTGCACCCAATCTTCTGCAGAACCAAAAGCGGAAATAAAATCCGTCTCTGCAAAGCTACAACAGCAGCAACATATGCACTCAAATAGACACAAGGTATGTTTGCACTCCAACCTGATTTGATAACAGTGACCATAGATGCGTCGAATATTCTGCGGAATCAAATCTGAATATGGCACTTATAGAGAATAGCTACTGTGCTTGAAGTGCTCCCAGCTCTAGCAGTCAAATGATTCATTCTAATACTGAAGATTATAAATCATTGAATGAGCGACAGTTGCCCTAACAAACCTCTGTTTCTCTCCATGTTTAGCATACATAATCCCATCAAGAGCATCTCAACAACACCAAAAAGGTACTCAATGCTGCATGTATTTCTTGGCCAGTTAAATTCAACGGACCAATCACTGACCCCATCGACTCCAGACACACCACTGATTTGGAGAAAGTTTCCAACTTCTTTTGATTAGCATGCGAACCCATACAAGTTTAGACCAATCTAAAACTTTTCCATTCATCTTCATTAACATCCCCCAAGAGCAATTGCAGAAAACTTCCCATCTCAAGTTGATTAAGATTTGATGATTCCACGTACAGTCCATTATGTTTCAACCAAGTTACCTAGAACTTGGTACATTGTGGGTTGTAGTATGATTACAGGGGACAGTGCACACCACTTAGCATCGTAGGTTTAGCATGGAGGGAAGGCTTAGTTGGTTCAGTATTTGAAATGGTGGCATGCTTTAAAGTGCTCGTTGGGGTCGCTTATTGTTTGTTATCCGTGAAATCAATAAGATGCCCCTAGGAAAGCAAGTAAAACTATAAAAGAGGCATCCATTCTTCTTTCCTTCATCCCACACCTTCTTTGACCATGTATAACACCTATATTATAAATTGGGTGGTCAATTTTGGCAGTGCAGTCCATAATTCAGAACAGAGACCAAGATTTGCAGTTCCAGGGGGGCTAGCGACCTCACCAACTATTGCAATCATTAATATAAATGAGTGCTAAAAAACCCTTCTGCTTTAAACTTGAAGAAGAAGCCTACTCGGGTGCCATTGAGTCCAGAGTTAACAATGGGCTTTGCCCATCATCACTAACATGAGAAATACCCTAGCTTTATCTCTGAGCTTTCAAATGAACAAAACTATCATAAGGAATCTTAAAACCAACAAACACTCTTTTGAAGTTCAGAATACGAACTATCAAGCAGTCAAGTAGATGACAAGGCTTGCCAATAAGCCATTGGTATAGTAGCCAAGGAGTGCTCAAGGATGACTCCTGATGCATCAAAAAGCTGTCACCAAACGTTAACTAAATAAAGCAACGATGATTAAAATTTAAGCAAAACTTACCGTTCCCATGAGAGCAGCCCCTGTCAACCTTCCAAAGAGCGACCCTTTGCTTCCTGATTTACTGACTTCATTCACAAAAATGCAAACTTTATAAGAAAAACAAAGATAAGGAAATAAAGGGCCAAAAAAGAAAAAAGACGAGATTTTTAAATTTTTTTTACAGGCAAAGAGGCCACCGCCAAGAAGAATGACACCATAGACAGCAGAGGTTACAGGAGCAATATCTGCCAACTGACATTTGCAGCCAAGACTTCTTCCTCTGGAAAAAGAAGTAGCAATGGAATTGGATCTTCTCCTATTCCTCAAACAAGAAAAAGAAGAGAAACCCAACATAGCAGTTGAGTTTATGTGTTTGCTGTAACTATGCAATGTGGGGAATTTCGTAGGAATCAATAAAAAGGAGCAAGACATTATCACTTTGGTGTAGGCTGGAACTCTCACTGTCTGTCTTTATGCTTACTATAAATGTCTTCTAGAACCTGGTTAATGGAACTGGCTAAAGAACTGTGAATTTATTTTATTTTATTTTATTTTATCCAATTTGGGTTTGGGCTTGGTCCAGCTCTAGATTGTAATGCTGATTTTGAGTTCAGCTTGATTTAGTTTCTCTGGATATAATTTCCCTTTTCAAAGCATGTAAAAACGGGCCACAGGCCCACCCGTTTTTGATCGGTAAATAGCGTCAAATATGTTTAGAATGCTAAAATAGCCCAGTGAATGGTAGAACCGGATAACAGCCCAATGCAGTTTAATATTCTGAGTTATATTTTATATATAAAATGATTATTTTAATTTTAAAAACAAACTATTTAATAAATCTTTAAACTCTATTTCTCTTACCTATAGATTTTTTATATGATTATTTTGTTTCAACAATTGCTATGTAAAATAAATTATATTTAAGAGATTAGAAAATTCAAAGATCTTCTCGGTACAAATGATCTTACAATTAATTAATGAATTTAATTAACTTAGTGATTAATTTTTAAAGTATTTTTTATTTAAAAATATATTTTTAATTTTTAAAAATTATCTTTAACATTAAAATGATCTGAAAATATTTTTTAAAAATTATATTTTAATATTTTCAAATCTTAAAAATAAACAGAGTTTTAATAAAGAGAGAGAGTGATCAACTTTCATGTTGGGAGTGTTGCACAGTCTAAGTTTGGATAGAGCAGAGCAGCATCATGGGCTATCCATCAATCTTAATGGCAAGAGGGTTATTTTCGATTCAACACTCATTCATATTAAAAATCTGTAATTTAATAATCTAATAGAAAATAATACATAAATTATTTGTATAAAGGTTAGAATTGAGATAATAAAAAGAATATAAAGACAACTAGAAAAAATAATTAAAATCTAAAATTAATTAGGAAAATAATTAAAACATAAAATAATATTTTATAAGTCTAATTTGAAAGTTTTCAAGTTCTACTTATTATTATTATCAATAAAAATTTTATGATCAAATTTAAAAGTGATGGAATAATCGAATAAAAAATTAAGATTTTTTTTTATATAAGATTACTTTTAACATGTTCAAATTTTTTTTTATTTTTTGGCTAGCTTTTACTTGTTTATCTCATTTATAAATACATTAGCAAAAACAAAGATAGAAATTATATTTTTATATATTTGAAAACATTCAAAACTAATAAATTAATGATAAGATAGAAATTATTTAAAATTGTGGTAAGGGCGGCAATTTAAGTATTTTTTATTTAAAAATATATTAAAATAAAAATTTTAAAAACACACTCGCATTCCTATATAGTCTCCAAATGAATCTTCTCTTGGTCATTTGATCCAGCTTCTTAAAATCATCATTAATCTTCTTGCCAAATATGTGAATCTGGCATAGACTCGAAGTGCTTAGGAAAAAATAGGAAACAATAATGCGGATTGTCAACCATGTATTATTTTTTTATATTTGGTAGTATTATAGAAAATAATTTGAAAAATATTTTTCAGTATTTGGTTATACCATGAAAAATAAGCTGAAAAATAAATTATTAATTTTTTCAAGTTTATTAAAATAACGAGGAACAAATCTTATAAATTAAAACGTTGAATAAAAATAAAATTTTTTAAAAAATCTAATTTCATTAATTATCTCAAATAAAATAAATAACAATAAAAAAATAGAGACAAAATATAACAGATAAAAAATTTAAAAATTATGAAATTAAAAAAAATTATAATTTCATAAATTATTTCAAATAAAATAAATAAAAATTAAAGGAATGAGAACCACATTTGATAGATAAAAAATTTCAATTAAGAAAATGATAAAAGAAAAACAAATAATAAAAATACAAATGAGGATCAAAGTTGATATAAAAATCAAATTAAATCAATTCTAAAGGGTTAAATCGAAAAAATAAAAATAAAATATATAACAATAAAAAATTTGAGGACCAAATTTGATATAATCAGCAAAAAACATGATATTTCTAATTTTTTCACAACTTCTGAAAAATATTTTATGTCTAAAATAAAAAGAAAATATTTTTTCTGGAAACCAAACTAAAATTTTTTTAACTAAAAAATTATTTTTGTTAATTAATTTTTTTAATAACAAACAAATATAAAAAATTTCCTCTAAAAAAACGGGTATAAATCATAAGTAAGAGATTAGAAAAACTCTGAGGGGTATAACTCAACTGGTCAGGCTCTAAGTTTGCTTCGCAAAAGTTATCAGTTCGAGTCCCACAAACTTTAAAGTTATTAAAAACTTATATGATCGTTAACTTTAAAATTCGTAAAATTAGTCAAAGCTTGATATCTATATTAATAAAAAAAATTAATAAAATATTAGAAAATTCAAATATTTTCATGGTACAAACGATCTGACAATTAATTAATGAGTTTAAACAATTTGTCAAGGCCTTGGCTCATTATTGTCAACCAACCCCTCTGAAATTAGGTAAGAATTTTATGATCAAATATGAATGTGATCTGACAGTTCAATTGAAGATTACAAGCTTTTGTTTATAACACTCTTACT
>Ga0325410_1008537_pt1 | contig 11094 bp, 10 predicted proteins | sample PopdelMetagenome_16_FD_206182 | JGI IMG/M metagenome (GOLD analysis project Ga0325410, IMG submission 206182) | Populus deltoides microbial communities from Bellville, Georgia, United States - Xylem-PdIQD-R3 | ecosystem: Host-associated > Plants > Phyllosphere > Stem > Wood/Secondary xylem...
AACTTTAAAACTTGTATGTGACATCTTTTTCTACTTTAATCTCCTAACTTTCAATCTTATCCTTAGTCAAGATCTAATTGTCATTCAATTTATCTAAAAAATGATGTAATCATGTAAACAAATCACAAAAAAAAAAAAATTAAGAACCAAATTGGAAAAGAAAAGAAAAGAACATGTGCACAGTGAAAAGACATGCCTTTTAGATTTTTTTGTAATTTTACGTGAGACCCTGACAACCCAGTTGCTCCCTCTCCCAGAACTGAAGTTGAAGCAAACACGCTCACATTGCGATGAGCACAACTACATTAGCTAATTTTCATGAATCCTCAGTCGAGTAATAAATAAACCAGTGCAAAACAAGTACAAATTTGAGGGCTCACTGCCGATCCAACTACTCCGCCGGATAAGCCTTGGGGGTGACTTTGAGATAACTTTAGTGGACGTCAATTCATGTACTAACAGTAACTGAGTTCATGATCTTTTTGTCTTCCTGTGCATACCATATTCTAGAAACTCAATGTTATTTGACAACTTCATAAACATTTCAAAAAAAAAAAAAACTTGATATCCAAAAGTCATGAGAGCATAAAATCATCAGCAAAATTGAAACATCATACATCAAAACTTTGGTAATTTTCCATAGCAAGCAAAGAGAGTAAATAAACTTGAATGGTGATTAGATAGCACGTGTGTTTGGCAAAAATGGCAAAGGATTTTCACCTCTTTCAATAGATAAGCAGATCATTTGGCGAACAAGTAGGTTCAAGGTTTTTTTTTTTTTTTTACTATGATTGAGCTTTTTCCTATATGAAAACAAATGAATAGTTCGTCTTTATATAAAGAAAACCTGAAGACATAGCATCTAACGCCAGCTTTAAAAAGCCGTACCAATATATAACTTGATGGGATAAAATATAAGAGCTTGCTAGGTTATAGAGCTAAACACCAAGCAACCATCATAAAGCAAAATTTGCAAGGGAAGTTCCTTCTCCCCCATTTCAAGGGGGAAAATCCAGAATAGTACCTGGGCACGTTCGAACAGAACAGGAGCTGAAATAAGTTTTCCCCGGGCACAAAACACTATCGAGGGCTCAGCACTATCAGTTACAGTTAACTCTCGACCTCCTTGAACTTGAGATACAGCTCTCCAAGTTGAGATTCACAAGCAGCTTCGGTTTCTGGGCCCAGATATTTAAGAAAACATATGGTCAGGTCATAGGTTGACACATACCGGAAGACTTTACCACAAAACTTGCGTACTTCAGCCCGCCTTGACTGCTTTTCTGGCATTTTTGTTACCAACTCCTTTATCAGATGACTGAGTTTTTGCAGATGATTTTTCAAGATTTTCTTTGATGCATCGCGGTTACTTTCATCATTACCAGAAAGAACCATTGACTTCAATATTTCCATTAATAGATCAAGTGCTCCAACTCGACGAAACTCTGACTTTGCACTGCCACTAATCTCCAAAAGGAACTCCAAGAGATGATGGCCAATCCATGGCCTTCTTCGAAATATTTCCTTTAAAAATTCAGATTTTATTTGAGATGTTTTACTCTCAAAATACCGTGCCAGTTCACCCTTGAAAATATCAAAAACCCCTTTTAGTTCAGACTCTGAAAAATTTCTAGCATCAATAATTTTCAGAATCCAAAAGGTGGAATCCTGAGCAAGGGAAACAATCATTTTGTGTCGTTTCCACATGGCTGACTGTTTTTTCTTGGATAAGATACCAGCAGATTTCTTTCTCTTCAATGGCTTTGATGCCAACTTTAAGTTCTTTTCTAACAAAGATTCAAGATTAGGTAGTAGCACATCATCACCCTTTGGGAAGTCCTTCGCTTTGAATATTTTCTTTTGCAAAATTCCCCATATTCGCTGTCCGAGCTGCTCGCTGATTTCTGCAGTCTGAGGATTAACAAATGCCTGAGCCAAGTTTGAGTAAACCATCAGAACCCCAGGCTCAGCTGTAGAATGAAGACAGCAAGAAAGCACAAATTAGATAGAAGTTTTTTAACAAAAGGCCTTCCAAGGAAAACAAGAAAAAATAGAATTTTTAAAATTGCAACATAATGTAGAAATAAATATTCTTTGCAACTGAGACTGGAGATTCTGTCAACACAGCCACAACAAGCAGCTTGCCAAAGCCCAGCTCCTGACAAGAAATATCATTTAGCAGTTGTGATAAGTCACAACACAACTACTTTCATTTATATCTAAATCATACCTTTCTTATTGATCTGAAGCCACTGCTAAATTCAGCAGAAGAGAATTACAAGGAATTAATCAATTACGCTAAAACAAACATGAGTCTAATTTGCATATCCCAGCTAATTAAACACAAGAAACAATTACTTGCCTGGATTTTCATGCAGGTAAACCTCCAGCAATGAAAGAACACGAAGTTTAAACAAAACAAGCTGAGATTGTGCAGTTTCACCCCCAGCCTGATTCTTTCTATCTTTGAAAATCTGTGCAAGATAAGCGTCCATCCGGAACATTGCATCATCATCCATTCCTCCATCAGAATCATCAGAATCATCAGGCAGCTCTTTGCCAGCTTCTTCAACTTCAACCACTACCTCACAATCATCAGTTTGTTCTTCATCTTCATCTGTTTCACCTTTCTCAGCTTCATCCACTTCTTCTTCTTCTTCTTCTTCTTCTTCTTCAATACCAAGAAAATCTTCATCATCTTCACTGCCTTCTTCCCGATGTCTAGCTGGCTTCAAATCTTTCTTAATGACACGCAACATCCGAAGAAGTCCATCATTTGTCACGTCATTACAGAAGTGCTTAAAAACCTACAAACATAAATTATTGCCACAGTTAATATCATGTTGATAATGGGAATCCATGGGTAAGAAAAGCCATTTTCAGCAATCCTTCACTCTAAGCACATTGGCCTTTTCCCTAAATAAGTTATGAAACAAATACTAAGCACATCATGCACAAGAATTGTCAAAAGAACCTCATACTTGACTAAAAGTTCAGCTATTCAATCTGGACACAGCCATCTGAACAATTCCACTGGCAAATTGAAATGCCAAAATGTCAAAAACAATCGCAAAGAAGCAATGTATTAACATTTAGAAAATCACTTTTAATTACTCAATAACTCATCCTATCATGAAGTAATACACAACTTTAATTATAAATGCGCATTGTAAAGCCAAATTAAAGTCGAGACATATAGATATGCAACATACATGTGCAAATACAAATATAAAACTAAACCTTCCATCACTACACACACCTGCTCAATAGCAGAGCGCATGGGAGCTGATGACTGTGGCAACAATGAAAGGAATGTGTCCACAAGGACATCCATTAACTTAGGATCTGCATCATTATCCAATTCCTCTTCTCCTGAGGAGTCAAGAAGATCAGAAGCAGCAAAAGCTTTCTTACAACATATAATAAGTTCAGATGCAGCTTCTGAGAATTCGCCAGGTCGAAGGAGTACTTGAAGCAGCAACTGGATCAGCAAGTACCTCATTGCATGCAATTTATTTGCTTCAGCACCAATCACCAAATTTTTTTCCTGCATCATTAAAACATTTTAAAGCTGGGCATCCTCCCACAAGATAAAAGGGCAGATAAAGTGACAGCTGAGATGTTTGAGAACATACGTACATATGATTTGCTAGCATTTGCGACCAAAGAGTAAATATATTAGTTCTCGAGCAACCATAATAATGCAAGGGAAAACAGTAATTGGTAGACTTACTAAGGAAAAGTCCTACACGAGGCAAACCCCATACTGAAAAAAATTTGCAAGCTACAGGTGAAAACATTCTGAATCACATCAAAAGGTAAGCCCTTCATTCATTCAATTTTTAAAGTTTACTCAACACATACATCATAATCTGTAATTTGAGGATTCAGTATGCATCCCAAGTCTGAAATCAGAACCAATTCCATGTCCATATTCAAATGTAAGAATAATTAGTGTTGGTGAAAGCAAGGAAGACAAAGTTTACCTCTCTAGACAGCCTAGTTTCCATTTCTTGCAATTTTTCATATGCCTTTTCATCTTCATCACTCAAAGATCGAAAAAGAGAAACTGAAGGAATGTTTCCGAGTGTACTGAGAAAATGCATGAAGTAAGATCCAAGATCACTGTGCTCCAGGCCACTTGCCAAAGAATGCAACCCCTCTATCTTTTGAGCATTTGCCAGCAGTGATTGGATCTGCTCGATGCACATTCTGCAAATTGCACTTGAAGTGGCTGCCTTTGGCCACTTAAATTTCTCCTTCAATTCAAAAGATGTAACTTCAGAGCCAAGAGATGCAGAGAACAGACCCTGAACAGCTAGAAACTTCAAAATTTCCCTCTGCACCCGAAACTTTGCTTCAGGCTCCAGCTTCAAATGTTTCAAAATATTCGGGAGGGATTCCACCACCCAACTCTTCAAGACATCAGAGTTTGCCATTGCACCATTTGAATCCTTGTCCTCAACGGAACCCATCTCTGAATTGTCATCGGTAGTATGACTCTGATCTGAGGGTTCCTCTGAAGAACAACCTTCATCCACAAACATGTTCATTAAATTCTGGATAAAAAGCATGCAACCAGATTCTGTTTTAAACTCTGTCACCAAAGCTCTAACTGTTTTTGTTCTGGTGATGCCATCAAATCTTGCATTGCTGTGTCTTTGTAAAGCCACTATAACAGCAACCCTTCTGACATCATCATTTCCTACCCAATCTGATAGTTCCTTAAGAAAATGCTGAGCGACTTTATACAGCCAAGAGTCCTTTGTTGAAAGTATATCCATCAAGCATTGCACAATTTTGTGAGAAAGAACATATGGAATGAATGATGCAGGGAGCCTTGGGAGGAGAAGAAGCAGAATATGAAATGCCAAGTGCTTGCGATCATGAGAAGAGAGAAGAAGGGACCCTTCAATAACAACTTCACGGAAACACTGAACAATCTTGACAACTTCTTCTTCAGAAGAGCTAGACTTGCGACTTTTTTTATGCTTTTTTAGAGAATTAGAAGCCGATACCACATCTTCAGCTTGCATAACAACATCCGGTAAAAGAATATTTACCAGAACAGGCCACACACCGTGAATTCTAGGCTGACAGAATGTTGATTCCTGCCATATTCCACAAACAATAATATCATGAGAAAATATAAAACCTTTTACAAAACTGACAACTCACGCTTCATACACAAATAATTAAAGAGTCACCTTCAGGCAGTTAATAATAGAGGACAAATGATCAGATGCAAAAAGCCTACTAGGGCTGAACGGATGTGGCAAAATCTTTCCAAACATTTCACTATCAACACAAACTTTCTCCCGAATTCTCAAAGCTAAAAGCAAAGCATCAGGATTTCCAGCATCGGCATCACCTTCAAACCACTCACACAGTCTTGGAGCTTCAAGTACGTGATTCAACACAGCCTCAGTTGGCAACTGCAATCACAAGACATAACAGTGGAGGGATCAAGAGACAAAGTAGGAATTGCAAGACATACATAATGAATAGGAAATCCGAAGCAAAAGAATCCCACCTCCCAAAAAAGATATGATAAGCCCCATGGAAAAATACAAAAGGATGCAAATGTCCAATAAAATCAAGTTTCTTCATTTGTCAGAGTAAGATACCTTTTCGACCAATTCTAAAATAATTGCAACAGCAGGCTCTTGCAAATATCGTTTTTTTGATGCAAGGGAGATAAGTACATTGGTGAATTCCTTAATGAAGAGGGTGTTATGATCAGAAATCCATACTTCCACCAGTCTTCCTGATCGGGCAAGAGCACCATAAGCAAATAGCCGACCTAAAAGGCAATCCCTTATGTCCTGCGGTGCCACAAAGAATCAACTTCAGGAATTTCATATAGAGAAGATAGCAACAGAATACAAAATGGCAATCCTCGCTCACCTGACCCTTCATTGATGAAGAAACTTCTAACATGTCAACTATTAGTTTCATCACTGAATCCACTTTGATGCTAGGAAGTGTACCAATTAACACCGCCAAGCCCAATGCAAATCCTTGCCTTGCGCACTGGAAAAGGGAAACCAGATTACATGATATACACAAGTTAGCAAACAACCTCTTGTTATAGATAGCCCAAGTTTAAAGCCACGCAATAGATACTACAGTCTATGGAAGAAATTATATAGTGCTAGAAATTAATGTTGTATGGTTTAACATTTTATCTAGCTTTAGTAAGATCTATATGCCCTGATATAGAATGTTTGCATAACGACCAGTAGGATATAACACCCCAAGAAACAAGAATCAGATAATGTGTATACAGTCATATAAAATTCAGAGTCGCGAGTACAAAGCAAGTAATAACAATGAGATGAACAGGCACTGAGAAATAAGCCATTGCAACAGATACACCGAGAATGCATGTTTTACACAATCATCCATCAAATTCAAAGCCCAGCAGGCATTAGACATGATTGCACAATTATTACACAGCAGCAAGGTGATGATCAAACTAAACTAATGTACCATTTTCATAAAAAAGACAGTTCCTAAGGTTAATTCAACTCTAAGAAACACTTCTCCTTAACGGGATTAAACTTTGAAAACAAGTAAAAAGTTCACTGTTAGATATTATGAATCAAATTTCCATTCCCTCATAGGATATATAGAGAATCACAACCTTGGTTCAAAAGTTGTGAGTTTGTACGTGATACATAGCTTTCACAAAGAAGAAACAAGAGAACAGTCTGCAATTTAACCAACCATACCTCCCTTGACGAAGAAGCACCACGAATAAGCCTACGCACAGCATATCTCACAGAAGGAGCACAGTCATTCAACCCATCATCTTTCTTTGCTTCCAGTTTCAACCCATCTTCTACCACCACCTTATTCTCTGCATTTTCGTACGCCTTCTGAACCTTTTGCAACTCCATGACCAATCTCTCCACTGCAGCTTCTCTCAGAGACACATCAGCCGATATCAGTTCCGTAAAGACGCCAATGTGAAACTCTGGCAACACCCCACTTGAGGAAGCTCCCATCTGCTCTTTATTTTCGCTAACCTTTGAATCAACATCAATTTTTTTAGTCTTCCCATCCTTGTCCTCAAAAGCAGCATGCTGGCGCTCTTTATCCAATGCTTTCCTCTTCTTTCGTCTTTCCATGGGTTTCAGCGAACTAGAATTATTATTATAAAGGCCTGCTTTAGAAGCATCTCCGTCCAGGGTTTCATTCTCTTTATTCTTATCTTTCTTCATTTTCTTTCTACTTAGATTTGAACTTGCATTCTCTTTATTCATATCCTCCAAGTTTGCATTCTCAGTTTTTGTATTTGTATTATCTGAATCCTCAACTTCCTCTGCTGAATTGGAGCTTCTTTTCTTGCTTCCCATTTATGCCAGAAAATATGTTCTCTGGCTAAAACTGTATATACCATACACCAATGCAAAGAATAAGTAAAACCCAGAAAAGTCCAACTTCAAAATACACAAAATGCAGTGAGGCTGAAGCTCAAGCATCAATAACAACCACAGAGTTGCATTTAAAACTAAAAAAAAAAAAAGAAGAATAAGAAGGAAACAACAGCAACTAAACTGAGCTTATTTCTGAAAATAAAAACAAAAGGAATTTGAAAAACAATAAAAATACCAAATATAAAATTAGAAAACGAGCATAAATCCCTGTCCTTTGGTGAGGGAAACGTGTAGGGACGATTCGGTATAAACTGGAGGTTAACTAAGCTTCAATATTTAAAAAAAAAAAGGTTAAAGAAATGAATAGAAAGGAGGAGAAAGAAAACCTAATAAAGGTACATTGAGAGAGGTTATGCATTCTAAGTGTTACCTGTAGAAGACAGAGAGTCTTCTTCTTCTTCTTCTTCTTCTAAGTGGGGTAGGGAATAAGCGGCAATCAAAAACCCTAGCTGGTTAACGACGCTGTCTATTATTATTATTATTATTATTATTATTAGCGTTTAAAAAAGAGGAAGAAGGGAGTAACCGTTTTTTTGTTATTTTTTTTTTTTTTTGAACCGTTATTTTCATGGGCTCTTGTTATTGAACAGTAGATAAAACGCCCGCTTGATATGTTTTTAAGGCCTACTCTAGCGGCTCGTGAGTTTCTGAGGCTTGTTTACATGGCCCATGCTATTTTCTTTTTCTTTTTCTTTTTTCATTTTTTAACACTACCCTGGTGTAGACTATAGACAGCCTGCATTAACTCGTACGGTAGGGTTAGTTTTGGAGCCCCCATTGATGGCGGGAAGGAGGTCAGAAGGAGACCTAAAAAAGAACAGAGAAAAGGAAAATAAAAAAGGCATGCAATGCCTCCTGCTCTCCCCTGTAAAGTTTAGATGATTGCCGCACGGTCATCGGAGTGGATAAATATACAAATAATAATTATTGTTAGAGTAATTATTTTTTAAAGTATTTTTTATTTAAAAATATATTAAAATAATATTTTTTATTTTTTAAAATTATTTTTGATATTAATATATTAAATAAATCTTACATATATATATAAAATTAAAGTAAAAGAAAAAAACAAATTTAAAATATAAAAACAAAAATGCTGGTAGTCTTTTATTTAAAACCTAATAAGAAGGATAAGTCAATTTCAGTTCTGCAATTCTTTATCAGAGACCACCTTATTTGGAGCTGAGCTGAGCGCGGATTGAAGACCCTCATTTTATCTGCAATGATTTAACATCTTATTATATTATTTTTCGCGTTCGTTTCAATGAAAATTTTGTTTTCCATCGAAAGCAAAGCCAGAGGAAGAGAAAGATTGAGAGCAGAGGGTGAGGGTGAGGGTGAGGGTGAGGGTGAGGGAGGGAGAAAGTGTTTCGAAAACACGTTTTGTTCTTCCTCGACTTCTCATAAGATTTACAGCAACCACTGAAAGACTTGATATAGTTTTATAGCAGAAATCGTAATTTGGATCGAAAAATATAACTAATTCTCATGAATGTAAATGGGAAAAAAGCCATCACCTCATTGTTCCAGGCTCATGAGCCACCGCTGGATTCTTTAAAAAAAAATATAAAAAAATTCTCGAGGAAGACGGAGATGTGATGGTGAATACGAGACTTTGGCATACTCTCTAGTCCCCTCATGTTTGTTCATTGTTATTATTAATTGTTATTAATTATTAACAAAAACTAAAAGGTGACGGGGGAAATTATTGTCGATCCACGTTCATTGCACCCGTGAATTGCAATTTGTTTTTTGTTTTTTTATTGATTTTATGTTCTAATATTATGATAGTTAAGAATTGTCTTTTGTAATTTTTTTTTATTTTTTTTATAGAGTTAATAAAATTTGTGAGTTTATCAAGATAATCTAAGTTTCATTGATTTACAAGTTTAATGGGGTATTTTTTAATTAAACTTGATTTTTTATCTTTTATTTTTTTCATACAAAATTTGTAAAGTCCATGGATCTATTTATAGGTTTGGTTAATTAACCTGATTCATTGGTTTAACGAGTTTTCCTTTCTTTAATTATTTTTTTCTTTCATCTTTAAATATTGGGTTAATTGAGAATTCAGTTTCATAATTGATTTCATTTTGTTTTCTATAAGATTATCGTGGTCTTAAAAACAATATTACTATTAGATTGATGTTCGATTTTATAATCGTCTATTTTTATTATCATATAATTAAATAAAAAATAGTTTTGAAAAAACAAACTATAATCTCAGTGGATTCCACATGTTGTGGTGCTTGCCCGGGTTACTAGATTCATAGATCTAATGAATTTATCCACTAACCGGATATTTTTTTTGTTTTTGATTCTTTAATTTTCTTTAATTGATTATTTTTATCTCATTCTTCATATTTTGTATAAGGTTATTACCTTCTCTAATAAAACTTTATTTTAGAGTTGATGCTCAATTTTGTAAACATATATTTTCATCATATAATTAAATAAAAAAATTATTAAACTCAATAGAGTCCATGACCTGGATTACAGAGGGACCAAGGTCAATCCAATATGTCGTTGTCACAATGCATTTTTTTTTATAAAAAATATTTCATCTTAAAGGTTTTTTTAAAAGCTAAGTCATGTTTTTACTAATAATTCAAGCTGCCTTTGAACACAGGTTAACTCAAGTTAACCTGAATTTTTTTCAATCAATTTAAGTCAGGTTAACTCTCACGCAATTTAATTGAAAACTCAAGTTAGTCAAAGAGTTGAGTCAGAAAATTTTAAGATTAACTTGTTTGGTCGAACTTAATAACACTATCATAAAGTTCTTTTTACATTAAAAAAAAATAGTCAAACTCATAACAGAATGCAGAAAGGCTGATAGACCAGTAGAAATTAGAAGAGGTAATAATTTCACTGTATATTTATTTACCGTTCATTCTCTTACAAATCATTTTGAATTGGAATAGTTGTTTTCTTTTAAAAAAAAACTTTTAATTTGTTTTTTAATTTTTTGTTTTGCACAATTAAACTTTTTTAGGGCTGGATTAATAGGCAACCAATTTTATTTTTTTGGAAGAGATAGTAAAATTGAAAAATAAAAGATAAAAGTGTAACACAAGCAAAATAAATGGAGATTTTAATTTCAAAATAAAAATATTACTGTTATTGTTATTCAAAAAATTGACCTTGATCAATTTTTCAATGCTTGTTTTTCATTGAAAAACAAAACAGAGAGAAGAAGCATCTACCTAAAAAAATTTCTTTCAAAACACGCACACTCTGAGCTCCCTTGGGTGTTAACCAAGATGAGTGTCGATCCCATGCATCTGGCAAAAAACACAATGCATCAAAAAGTAATTCTTGAGAAGACGGCGATCATGAATACGAGGAGCATTGGACGTTCTCGTGAATACGTTACTTTGTGAAAATAAAAAATCAAAAGAACAACCATGGAAACGATTCAAGGTGCTCATTGCGGTCTCATTCCCCCAGTCATTTTCACATATCGTGCAATCCTTTAGCAACCTCCCCAAGAAAACTGCCTGCCACCGTGCCGAAAGGAAACCTCTGGAGCGTCTATTCATGCGGTTCATCCAGTCCAGTTAAGGCTGCTAAGCTGAAGTTACAATCTATTTCTTTACATGGATGCGTAACGGAGGAGCATCCACCAACTATTATCATTACAAGCAGATAG
>Ga0325410_1008539_pt1 | contig 11093 bp, 6 predicted proteins | sample PopdelMetagenome_16_FD_206182 | JGI IMG/M metagenome (GOLD analysis project Ga0325410, IMG submission 206182) | Populus deltoides microbial communities from Bellville, Georgia, United States - Xylem-PdIQD-R3 | ecosystem: Host-associated > Plants > Phyllosphere > Stem > Wood/Secondary xylem...
GTCAATCATTCATGATTCACCTAAAAAAGAAGTTCCTTTCTTACTTCAACTTCCTTCTTAGGAAACTGAGCTCTTGGATTTACTTTAACCAAAACCACACACATTCCATTCACCTAAGAATCTACTACAACCATAAAATAAAATAAAAAACTTTAGAGTGTGCTGTACTTGTTATATAGAGAGAAGTTTGATAAAGTTGCAGACTTTACTGGTCAAACTTAGAGCCTGAGAACTGATGCAGCTTGACAGGAGGGGGTGCATGTGGGCTGAGTTGAACCGAGTCTGGAGGCCGGGTTGGCTCTGTGAGTTAGTTATGTACTAAAAGGGGCAAGAGAGAACTATGAGTGCTTGACTGCTTGGGAGTATGGTAATAATTATAGTCACTTTTAAAAGCATTTATTAGGCCGATTATTATGTTCTATTTCTAGGATGTAATGGAAATCGACCATACAAAAAAGTAAAGGAAAATGTGAAGTTTCTCTTCTTATTTTTCTGTTTATTTTGCTGTCCTAGAAAATCTACATGTTTGATTAGTCCATTTAATGATAATAATTTTCTAATATTTTATCAGCCAATAAATTAATGACTTTGTCTCGAGGCATTTACCATAATACTTATTGGACTTATTTTTTAATTCATGATGATAATATGGAACCAATCATTGTTCAATTTCATCATAGGAGAGTTTATTTTTTCTAATTTTTTTCTTCGGATCCATAGTAATTGCATCAGATATAAGATTTTAAAATTTATTGTGCAATTTATATAATTTTTGGTCAAATATTTAGACGAATGATGATTTAGAACTCATACTCATATTTATTTTATTTTTGTTATAAAAATTGTTTTTTTAAATATTTTTTACTTGAAAATATATTAAAATAATTTTTAATTTTTAATATAAGTATATTAAAAGAATCTAAAATCATCAAAAAAAATTAATTTAATCTAAAACAATTTTAATTTTTATAAAAAACACTTTCCAACTATAAAAACAAATAGAACCTTAATAGCCCACCAAGAGAAATTGAAATTAAATTTTAAAAGTGTGTTTGTTTTTAAAAAGCATTACATTAATTTTTTTAGTTTTTGTTTGGTGGTTTTGATGTACTGATATAAAAAAATCTGAAAATTTTATTTTAATGCATTTTCAAGTAAAAAACACTATTAAAAAACATCTTATTTTGAGAATTTGGATAATATTATGTATGTAATATCTTTGATTCTACAACAAAAATTTTAGTTTAATTTGCGAACACCAATAACTTTAGTAGGATTCAAGTTCTAACATTAATTGAAGGTTTAAATTACAAAATACCTTTTTGTAAGCATAATTCTATCAAGTAAGAAGACATTTATTATAAACTAATGGATAATCATTGATATAGTTTGTAAATGAATAAATAAGAAAAAAATGTATATCCCACGTTAAAAAGAAACACTCCCTCCTAAATGTTTAAGAGTGTGAGTTTTTATTGTGTAGTTAAGTGTTTATGAGTGTGAGTTTCTATTGTGTAGTAAATTAAATGAAAATCACAGTGAATGAGCTCTTTTGGTGGATTTTCTAATACTATTATATAAATATTTATAACATCAAAATATATTAGTGAGATTAATTTATTTTTGAATTAATTTTTTTAATTTTCATAATTAATTTTGACATTTGTAATTGTTAGGATAAAACTAGATAACATGTATTCACTTTAATTTAAAATATAATTATTTCATTAACAATCATATAATTCCATTAACAATCATAATATATCATTACAATGTTTTCAGGTCTAATAAAACATGTTACTACACAAAAAAAATATATACATTAAAAACATATTTTCTTTCATTTATCTTAACTTCTTATTCTTTTAAAGATTTAGAATGCTTAGTTATATTCTGAAAGTATTATCTCTATGTAAGAAAAATAAACAAGACAATGTTTCCACGTTTTTAAACCAACTCCTTATTTGTTTCCATCGTAAACTATTTCTCTAACAGGTACATGTATAAGGAAATTGATCCATTTGAGAACGAATGAAAACATCTCTGTATTGTTTAAACATGTCGTAGTCAGGGCCAGCAGATTCTGGGAAAGAAATGATAATGGCCTGAGTCATTTGAAAATCAAATAAACAGAGGGAAGGTATTTGAACAAAGCATAAGACTCCTCTCCATACAGAATAATGGCCTGCTTTGGGAGTTCATTGTGTCCATGCACTTGCAAAACTGGACAGGCCTCTATCAAGGAAGATATATAGAGGGGGAAAATGTGTGGAGGTAGGAAAAAAAATGTAAGGATTCTTGGACCAAACCAAAAAATTTTGCCTAGTGGCGCTTCATTTCACGGAATATGTTTGCCACCCTCGGGGATAATCTTGGTAGGTACTTGAACAACTGTAACACAAACACCATATGCAATCAACAACGATTAGTAACCATAATTAATAGAATGAAACACTAGTTTCAAAATACAAAACCCATAGAAAAGGTTAATCAAGAAACCATGAGCAATTTTTTCTAGTGAACTTGTTTGACAATAAACAAAAGAAAATTATTCTGATGATGTCCCATCACATGATGAAGAAGTTCTTTTAGGAGAATACTTCATTTATGAGTAATATATAGCTGGTTAGATGCATAATTGGTACGTACAAGGTGCATGCGCATGTGATTTTAAACCACAGGTGCATCACCCAGTTACATCTCTGTGGAAACTGCTGAACCTTTTTTCTTTTTTGTTGTAATTTTGGCCGAATAAAACTAAGAAAAGAAAGACCATCGTATCATATCTTAAAATGACCTCTCTCTTTTTCTCCAGAACAATATACAAAAGAAACACTTGAAAAAAATGTGCAGCTGAAGACCTGTGGCAATGCAGTGATTGAGAAAGAGTGAGTCTATAAGGACATGATCATCATGTTACTCGAATAAAATTGTAAGCAAGCTATGGGCACTGCAAGACAAACTAACTTTCCTATCGTTCAATGAGAATAGGTAAATGGCGAAGTTGTCAAATAGCTAAAAGAGGTGCATAAAATCCATCTCATTTGAATCTTAAAATGGCTGACTTCAGCTATCTCTCCAGTTTACCACCATGAACACGGTATCATCCAACGGAAATTTTCTTTACATATATGACACTTTTCCCCACGTTTTTGTCTTATAAATTCATAGCTAAGCACAGGGAGGGGCATAGCAGCTGGGGGTTGGGGTGGAGCTAGCACAGCCACCCTATTCATTTAAATTTCAAGTAAACTATAATCACTTCATTCGCTCACATTCCTGTGTGGAAATTAATCATGTTTGGAAAGGAACTGATTACCTTTTACCTTTCATAAAGGTAATCACTTCCAGTTTAACCACAGACAGGCTTTTCTAAATAAAGGTTTTTATTGGATTTTGTTCGACGAAACACTTATCTGAGTCAAAATAACATACCCAAAGCTTTACACATGCATCAATGACAACAGGAACGAGGCAGATGAAAATGGTGATAGCAGATTGGTCAACTTCAAGTCCATAGTGCTCAACAATTACATCCAGCAAGGTCTGCCAACCAGATTCGGAGTGATACCTACAGTATTCAATTTCAAACAAGAGTGAAAGTGAAATTCTTAGAAGAATAATGAGCATTTTGTGTGTGTGTGTGTGTGTGAGAGAGAGAGAGAGAGAGAGAGAGAGAGAGAGTTTATATACGGAATCTCAACATCTTCACTAACTGAAAGACAGATATTACTTGCACGAATTCATTCAAAGCCAATTACAGATTCCACATTCACTGCGGTGACTGACACCAAGCTATTCTACATTTGGTATCACTTGCAGAATTTGTTCAAAGCCAACTTCTGAACTAGCATACAAAATAAAATACCAGTGGAAAACATATACTAACGATAGTATTTTAGTAAAGAGCAAAAAATATTACCCCAAAAAAATATCTGTGATAAGTATGATTAGAAATGCCTTCCCAATATCTGTAACATTGTTTAGTATTTTATAACCTGTAAATTTCAGCAAAGCTACCTGCAATATGGATAATTAGAAGAAAAAGAAAAGAAAATTATAAAAACATGATGCAAGGGTATGATAGAACGAATCATTTCCAAAGCAATTTAAGCAGAACAAATGCAAAAAGGTGAAAACTATTCACCAGTATTTCTGCAACAACTCCTGGGATGTTCTATAACAATTTAGAAGAGCAAATAACTTCAAAAGTGAATAATGCTCGTAGACAAGCAAAGCAAGAGTGGTTCAATGTTTTCTTGAAAATAGCTAAACAATTTCTCGCAGCAATGAATATAGACTAGGTGAAAATTGATATAAACATGAAAAATCGCAACTTTTACCATAAATAAGCTGACATGCTACTTATTGTTGCTTATACAATACCACAGTTTTTGCTTGATAGATGATGGCTATTACGATGACAATGATCAAGGTTTTTACAATGATGCAAAATATATCAATTCTATACATAAAAGGCATTGTGCAAAGAGAACGACTGATGACTCACTTTACTCTGATTGAAGTACAAAAGAATGAAGATTGAGATCCCAAATACCATGTCTGACCATATGTTGGCAAATGATCTACGGTTTTCTAACCTCCAATCATCCCGTAGCTCTAACCTGTTTGAGCAACAAACCCGAAGTTGAAAAGCATAAAATTCACTATATTTACTTTCGTAAGCAAAGAGTATGGAAAACTTCCCTTAGTATTGCATTTATAGGGAATCAAATCCAGTATAACATGCCAGATTGTAGTTTTCAATCAGAAATTGACTACAATTTGATGGACACTTTTTTTTTTCCGGGGAGTGAGGGGGTCTGTTCAAAGTTATTTAATGTTATGAAGAAAATAACCCTAAAATTTAATGTTAAAGAATACCATCTAAATGAAACTTTTACTCATGAGAAGTGTTCAGAGAAAATTCACGGAGGAATCAGATAGATAGTAAACATGAGCTAGCAAAGCAAGCAAAAAAAAATGTTATCCCTACGCTTTATGCCGTAGTTCCCACCATTCCTCCTCATCAGAAAGAGGTGGAGATTTACCAATCTCTACCTCAAGCAGCAATCTTGCTTTCTCGACTTTTAGTTCCTTAATCATCTCAAGTTTTTGACTTTTTCTCACATCAAGCATCTGCGCTGCAAGTGGTACAGTCTTGACATATCTGTTCGTGACATAGACTGAGATACTTAATCAGAAAGTCAGCTTTAAGTGCAGCATAAGCATTAGTATTTTCAAACTTTTCAGGTAGAGAAGAAAGCAACTTGTAAATATCAAGTATTTCTTCTTATTAAGATTAGGAGAAATCGCTTAAGCAACCATTTTGTACTAATTATTACCTGTCTAAGAAGGGCATGAGAACATAATCATGAACTGCAAAGTCCAAGGCCCAGGGTATGATTATCAATACTGCCAAAAACTTAGCCTGCAACGAGATGAATATGGATATGGATATGGTGTCAAGCTGTGTATTGAGTACAAGCATGCCAGCTTGAATAAGCAAACTTTTAAAATAACGGGAGCATAAACAAAATATATATTTACAACATCTTATGTAACTCAGCATGAAGTAGTCAAGTTCAACAAAGATCAAAGCTTACAGAAATGTAAAATGTCCATTGTGAACTGTTTTAATAACCAAACACTTTGATCATATACTATTAAAAATCCGTCAAAAGTCAGTGATACTCTGTCTAATTCTTCTTTACATCTATCTTAACCCCAAAAGTATAGATACTTTTATCCTCTTATATATTGATGTGCAAAATGGAAATAGGATTGCTCATCCCTCTTCACCTGGATGTCCATTATTTTGCATCACTACAGTTTACGTGCTGCAAAGCTAAAGCTAAGTGGTTGGAAGATAGCTTGATTGATTACTAAAGATCACAGATTTCATAAAATTAGCGCCACATTTTTCGATAGTCACATAGAATGGGGCACAATCTCAATTGGCACAGGGACATATGACCAAGTAATGAATTCAATGGATACCCCATAAAAAACCAGATCAACATAGGAAAGAACGGCATAAGGCAGGGCATACTTCAGTCTGAAACAAAGTGCATTGAAATGAAAATCACTTACCGAATTCAATGAGGCATACCGGAACACACGGTCTTCATAAAGCAAATCCTCCTCTTCCCTGCCAAGAACCAAATCTCTAACAGACTCAACAAATCCTTTCTCGGGTACAAGGTCAGTAGGATCCGACCGCGCATCCTCTACTGAGCCCCCATTTCCAATTCCACCATTTCCATCAAACTCTTGACTCCACCAAGAACCATTACTAGCATCATCATGACCATTATCACCGTAATCCACAATCCAATCCTCCCACCTCCTACTATCCTCATTCAACATATCTTCTTGTGCTTCTCTCAGCTCCACAATTGCCTCAGCTCTCCTCTTCCAAGCCTCAAACTTCTCTTCCTCGGACAACTCCTCATCACTTGAATTCTCAGAAAAATCCGCCTCAGCATCAAGCAAATCATCATCCTTTAATCCAAACCAGTTTCCATCTTCATCAAAAAAGAACCTCCGCCACCAACTTCTCTTTCTTGTAGAATGATTTTTCCCATTCTTCTTTGCTTTTGGAAAAACCCCACAAAATCTCCTCCTATTACTCAATTGGAGTGAGAAACTGGATGATTTGGCAAATAAGTTCCTGTTCCTAAGTGCGGTTTGGTTATGGTTAGTGATAAAGCTTAGGTTGTTGCATAACACAATTGAAGTGGTCATCAATAACCCAACATTTTTTAGCCTTTTCAAACCTAAGACAAGAAACCACTGCTCCAAATCGCTGTAATCATGAAACAATCAAACCTCTTCTTATCAAACAAAAAACATAGGCATTCTCTTAAAAAAATTCAATATCTTGACTACTAAATTGGCTTTTAAAAAAACAAAATTCAGAAACTCATATCCTGAGCTGAAGAGCTAAAAAACAAAGAAAAAGAAGAATCAAGAAGAACTTTACAACAAAAGAAAGAGTTTTTTTGTAATTGTGATGAAGCTAAGCTAGACAGCTAAAGAGGGAAGAGCAAAAGGAAAGAGGATAGCGGTCTTTGAGCTCTCGCTCTCACTCTCACTACTGGATAATTAAAAATAAAATAAATGTTTTTTTATTTTTTTGGATAAGATAAAGAAATCCTTTATATTAAATTACGATATTACTCTTCTTGTGAAATATAAGAGGAAAAAACTCAATTTAGAATCCAAGGAATTAGGAGGCTGAGTCTTTAATCTTTTGATTCTTCTATCATTTTATCCAAAAAGTAAACAACATTAAACAATGTTAACCTTATTTGCATGTGCTAATTAACTATTTCCATCCAAGACATCAATATTTTTCCCCTTTAATCATTTTAATAGTTTATATAAAAGAAATCTTTTTTTATATATTTTAACACTAAGTTATTGTTTAGGACATTTTAGATCATTACTAACTACACTACGTTGTTGGTCGGATCAAATTTTTTTGTATATAAAAAAACATCCAGGTGTTTTTGATGTATTTTTTAGTAGAAAAAATCAAGACGGTAATTTTTTAAATATTAAAATAATAACATATTGAACCGACTTTGATCAATTTGAGTTAAGTTATCAAATACATTATTCAGGTCATGACCTTGATAATTCTGTAAAAAACAAATAAAAAAAATTAAACTTAATTTTTTATCAACCTAATATTGAAAGATAAAATTGAAATCAAAATTCAACTAAAAAAATGAGTTGAGTTAATCCCGGTTAACTTATCAAACTTGGGTTATGAAACTGTGATGATTTCATAGAAAGCAAATCAAAATAAATTATAAAGCTCAATTCTCGATCAATCAAATATTAAAGTATGAAATTAAAAAAACAATTAAAAAAAGACATAAAAACCTACCCAAATCAACTGACCAAACTCATGTTCGAGGTCATTAGACCAAGATAATCTTATAGAACACAAACCAAAACAAACTATGAAGCCTAATTCTTAATCAATTCAATATTAAATGATGAAATTGAAAAACAAATCAGATAAAAAAGGATAAAAAATCCGAGTCAATCATCCTAACTCACGATCCTAGTCACAAGATCATGATAACCCCCGTATAAAGCAAATAAAAAAATTATAAAGCCCAACTCCCAATCAATTCAATGTTAAAGGATTAAATTAAAAAAAAAATGACACAAGTCAATCAGCGTTTACCTACTAAACTTAAATCAGGAGATTATGATAACTTCATAGAAAACAAATTGAAAAACAATTATAATGTCTAATTCTCAGTTAAATCACTGTTGAATGATAAATTGAAAAAAAAATTAACAAAAAAACTCAAGTCAACCTGACTAACCCGTAAAACTTGTGACCTAAGTCATGAGACCGTGATAATCCCATAAAAATCAGATAAAAATATAATTATGAATCTCAATTCTCAATCAATCTAATCTTGAATGGTGAGGTTGAGAAAAAAATATTAACTATAAGAGAACACAAAACTGACTCGAGTCAACATGACTAACCACAAAACTGGCGATCCAGATCATGAAAAATCATTTTTTTTTCTTTTGAAGTCACCATTTTAGCATTAAATCATAGTAAATTTTTTTAATTTTTTTCTTTCATTTTAATAGTTTATATAAAAAAAAATCTTTTTATATTTTAGCACTAAGTTATTGTTTAGGACATTCTAAATTATTGTATGCATTACATTGCAGTCAGATTAGAAATTTTTTGTATGTAAAAAAATATTCAGGTGTAGTTAATGTGTTTTTTAGCAAAAAAAATCAAGATGATATCTTTTAAAATATTAAAATGACAATATATTGGATCGATGTAGATCAACTCGAGTTAACCTGTCAAATCCATTACTTGGATCATGAGATCTTGATAACCCTACAGAAAGTAAATCAAAAAAATTATTAAATCTAATTCTTAATAAACCCAATGTTGAAAGATGAAATTGAAAAAAAAAATCAATTAAAAAATCAATTTATTAAACTTGGGTTAACTTGTTAAACTTGAGTCATGAGACCGGGATAATCCCATAGAAAGTAAATAAAAAAAAATGTATGAAGCTCAATTGTCAATCAATCCAATATTAAAGGATAAAACTAAAAAAACAAAATAAATTAAAAAAAGACATAGAAATCCACCCGAGTCAATCGACTAAACTCGTGACCTAGATTATGAGATCAGAATAACCTCATAGAAAACAAACTAAAACAAATTATAAAGCTTAATTCTCAATCACCCCAATATTAAAAGATGAAATTTTTTTAAAAAATCAACTAAAAAGGATAAAGACCCGAGCCAACCATCCTAAATCACAACCCAGGTCATACAAATGGAAAAATTATGAAGCTCTATCCTGAACTAATCAGATATCGAAAGATGAAACTGAAAAAAAAATTAATCACACAAAAAATTGTAATTAAAAGAATTAGGGTGAAAATTAAAATAAAAAATAAATTAGAGGGCATAAAAGAATTTAAATTGGAGGGTTAAATTGAAAAAAAAATTTAACAAAAGAAAAAAAGAAATAAATATAACGAGGCTAAGTTGGAAAAATAAAATAAAAAAACATAAACTTTGATTGAATGATGAGCTTGGAAACCAATAAAACTTTAACAAAAAAGCTAAGAAAAAAATCAAAAATCAAAAGAATAAAAAGCGGATTGGAAAAAATAATATATGATAAATTATAATTTAAGGTCTAAATTGAAAAATATAAAAAGTTTTTTTTCAAAACAGGCCAAGGATGAAAATAATCAATAAAAACATAAGTACTAAAATTCAAAAATAAAAAGAAAAGGGGACTAACATGCATTTTCCCTAGAAGAGAAAGAAAATAAGGAATAAAAAAAAACTTTTGCAGGTGACAAATTGACCCTCATTCTTTGTCAAATGCCACACTATGAAAAAGAGGATCTAGTGGCGCTTCCAACGACATGATGAAAGACCAGGTTTGATTACCGGGTAGTGTCGCATGCGTCGTCCAAAGATCATGGATGCCACTCATATGTTGGTGCATAATGAGTACATGCAACAACTTTTCAAAATAAAAAATTAAAAATTCAACATAGAAAGACTAAAACACCCCTTATAACCCTGGAAATTACAAATAAACCTATATGAAATGACAAAAACACCCTTAAATGCATAATTTTTTTATATATCTTTTTAATGGCAAATACATATTTTAAATGTAGCCTAAGAACAAAAAAAACTCTTAGGCAACAACTCTAGTTTTTCTACCTTTGAGGATAAGAGAAATATTTTTAACGTTTCAAAGTTTGTGAAAAGATGAAAATACCTTTGATCAATGGTTTTATATTTTGTTGACTTTAGAGGTAAAAATATAATTTTATTGTGCAAAAATTCAAAAAAAGAATCATATACCTTGAAATAATCTTTTAATGGTCAACGAACCATTAAAAAAGGCTAACTTACCCCCACAACAAAAACTCTAAATTTTTTACACTTAAGATCAAAATAGTAATTATACTATAGCAATTCATAGTGATTTGTGTCTACTGTTACACTGAAATAACCACACCTTATAGAGTTCTATTAATTGGAACACAAAAAAGGTCCCTTTTTTTTTTTTTTCTTTTCATTCTTTTTTTTTCTTCCAATTTTTTCTTCATATTTCTTTAACGGTTATCTTGATTATTTTTGGATCAACCAAATTAAGTGAGTCACGCAAGCCAATTCGTACATATTTTAATTTTAAACTTGGAATAGGTAAGAAGATGAGTTGGTAAGTTTTTTTTCCTATCAATTTCGTTTTTTTTTCTTAATTTCATTCTCAAACTTTTTTTATTGGTCAATCGGGTTGCTTTATGATTGATCAAGTCGATTGGATTATGTTAAGATAATTTTTACACGGTTTAATTTTAAACTCAGGCTAGACAATAAATTGAGTCTGAAAGATTTCTTTATCAATCTTATCCTCGTAATATTTTACTGATTGATTAAATTGTCTTTAAATCAAATAAATTGACTAAATCATATTAGTATAATTTTTATATAATTTAATTTTAAATCTAAATTAGAAAAAAATCAGATTAATAAGTTTTAAAAATGATTCACCAAG
>Ga0325410_1008541_pt1 | contig 11091 bp, 4 predicted proteins | sample PopdelMetagenome_16_FD_206182 | JGI IMG/M metagenome (GOLD analysis project Ga0325410, IMG submission 206182) | Populus deltoides microbial communities from Bellville, Georgia, United States - Xylem-PdIQD-R3 | ecosystem: Host-associated > Plants > Phyllosphere > Stem > Wood/Secondary xylem...
GTTTACGATATAAATGTCTTGAATTACAATATAATTATATACCAAAAGATAACTAAACTAAGATCACTCTTGATGTGACCCCGATGGACTTGAAAACAACAAATAACATTTACTTATAAATATAAAAAGGTAATACAAACAATAATAACAGTGATAGGTAATAATTTTCATGGCATTTTTTTTTACACATAAAATTTAGACATAGATTTCTTTATAATATGTATTTTCCATCTAATATCCTAATCAATTAACGAGAATAATTTCATCTTAGAAATCACAACGTGACTAAAATGATTTTGAGTGTCATCTCTTTGTGGATCAATCCTCATTTGAAACCATTATATTCTTTTATCGATATCATTATCTTATCTTGTTCTTTCAGAATAACTAATTAACACTTTTCCTCCCATTCTTCGAAAGTTAATTGTTGATACTAATAAATCTCATTAGTATCATTAATCTTACATTACCGGGTTAGACTAATCAATTCTGTTCAAGTGTGGATATCAATACAATCGATTAATATCATTAACTATTTTTAACCCAAAATAGTTAATCAATTTTTATCCACATCTGGTTTACCATCTAAGTTACCAATGTCAAGAACCCTTGATATCATTAGCCTCTTTATCTGAAGTGACTAATCACATTAGAAATGGTTGTCGATATCAATACGACCCATTGATATCACTAACTATTTTTGACCCGAAATAGTTAATCAATTTACCTTTTTCCCTTAACTAGGAGTAATCATGTCGATGTTAGTAATCTTTACTAACATCATTAGTCACCCAATTACCTGGGTTCGAATAGTCAATTTAAGAAATGTCCATACCAATGGAATCTCATTGATACCATTAGCTATCCAAACTCGAATAGCTAATCAATGTCATTTGAAATGTTGGTACCAAAGGAACCTCATTGATACCATTAGTTATTCTAATTTTCGGGATAGCTAATCAATGTCATTACAACATTTTATTCATACCGATCACGGAGACATAAACTACTAAATTTAAATCATATATATAGATTACCAAGTTCAAATCATTTATATACCTAGTAAATTTAAAATGGTAGAAAATAAAAAGCCTTAGGTGTTGGGCCCCTACTTGCTATAAAATCTTGATTGGTAGTCCCCGACTGTTGTCTGGGTTTTGTTGCTCCCCCTGCATTAATAGACATATCACGTCATTACTCATGAGCATTTATTCCTTCTAAATCAATAATCTATACAATTTCTTTTTAATAATATCATTCATTATTATCCATATTTATTTAAATTTACATCTAATGTTCCCATTAAATCTTTTTCCTTAAGTTCTTTAACATAAATGCAAATTAACATTACAATTGGCATAATTGCTCATTCAAACACTGTTTTGTGTTTTGTCCATAACTAACATTATATAGTTCAGTTTAAGGCGTGACTTAATCCTTTGGAAAGATAATACATAGAGCTATAAGTCCACTAAGGGGAGAAGAACCCAATTCTACTCCTAAAGCTCTAAAAAAATACCCGTTATCAAGAAGATGATCAATTTTCAAGTAGGGTCTATCTTGACCCCCTCTATTAGCCCATAACTGGAGTTTTAAAACTTCAAATTAAGAAAGGTCAACTCCCCTGGATAGATAACATCAAATGCTATAATTTCTATGAACAAACTTAGTCCATTTATCCTCATTTTCATATTCTAATTCCTTCTGAAAGACTATAAGATGGAATTGTCTAGTTTCATCGACAATTCCGTAACCATTCACACATTACCAATTTTACTTATTCTCATTCAAACCAATTCATTGTCATGTTATATACATTATAATGCTAAAAACATCTTCTAAGAATTTGTTTGTCTAATTTTATTAACTAATCAATTAACACTCTTCTCAACCCTCTTTAACACCTTCATTCTTATTCATTCATGCATTTCTCATCATCTTAATTCATATAAACACACATCATCAAGTCAAATATTCAAATAAAACACTCATTTTCTTCCCACATCAATGTTCGGCCACGAACTTATTAAGAAGCTATAAATTTTCTTTCAAAATTACTTGTTATTTCAACTCATTTCAACCCTATTCCATGTCACAAACATCAATTCAATTTAATTTCTCATTTTCCCCAAAAGTCATCATGAACCCTTATCTTAATTTGATGAAAAAATCAATGGAAATTTAACAATTTATTGTAAGAATTTGTTAAATGGATGTTAGGACACCTTATTAAAGAGTAATCTAGGCTCCAAATGCTAACCAATCAAGGATTTCCACCTCTTCTTCCTTGCTTGTTGTTGCCACCACTTTCTCCTCACTCATATCCCTTCCCTTACTGGAAATATCAAATCCTTCATTTTCATAATTTCTTTGCTTAATTTTCTTATATATTTCCTTTAAAAATTTGCTTTTAAAGGTAATTAAGTCATTACACTATGCCAAAAAAGTCAAAAACCAATATACCCCCAATGAATTTGACAAAGACCATTTTTTCACATGGAAAAGACTATTTTACCCTTAGACAAAGCTTTAGAAATCAAGGAGTGATGTACAAAATGGTATTTCAATATAGTAATTCATAGTAATTTGTGTCTAAAGCTATAATGAAAAATCTATACCTTATAAGGTTTTTGTTAATATTGATCTATATCAATATCTATCTATTTATTTATCTATATAATAAAAGTAAAACAAATGCAGTGAGCTAGGATTGCTCTAAGAGTTGATAAATGAACTTCTAACTAGGATTTTGTTTTTTATAATCCATACCAGTTATGAAGTTACATGTATGTTTATAATTTTTTTGAAATTTACTCCTAAATCCATATTTAATTGATCAATCATAGAAATATAACGCGAATGAAAAAAGATTAAGAAACTTTTTATTTTCTGTGACCATGGCCTAAATCCACAATCTTATAATCAAACTTTGAACTTTCAAAAAGTCCTAGATCCTAAATTTTATAACTAATATACTAAAATACAATAATTCTTCTCAATATAAGCTTTTGAAACCACATGTTAAGTTACCTCCACCTTGATTAAATTTGATGACAATGTATCTCCAATTATAAAAATGGAGCACAAAAAAGCCATAAGATAATACTTGAAATTGGACAATTTTCATGTAGTTTTTATTATATATGAACATACCAACTCATTTATCATAACACATTTGTGTTTATAATTTTTTTAAATCAACTAACCTGCATTAAGTCTTAATCCATGTTCAATTGATCGATTATAAAATTTTAATATTAATGTTAGTGAAAATAACAGATCGGTTATTGTGATAATAGACGTGAACTTGCATAACATTACCAAAATGATTGGAGATGTTTCTCTAAGTTGAAGTTAGAATATTATAATCAATATATAATTTTTTTTAAAAAAATCCTTATAATAAGATTTTAAAATTAATATATTAATACACCACAATTCTTTACTTGGGCTTTAAAGCTATAAATTTATTTATAACTCAAAAGAGCCATCATGATTCAAACACATGCTTAAAAAAAACAATTGCATAATGACCTTAAACTTATGTAGCGATCAATGATGTTTTTATTCCTTTTGCTCCTACATGAAACCAAAACAATATAATCAAGCTAAGATTTTTTTTAAAAAGAAAGATCATAATAATGGGATGCTAAAATTAATATTCTAATAAACAATAATTTTCCACACTTAAGAGCTTTATTGACTATATATATATAGAGCTATAACTCAAAAGATCTATCTTGATTCAAAATGTATTGAAATTAAGATATATAAGATGGTAAGTACGGATTCTTTACAATTGCATTTCAAAAACAAGTCATATTTTAAGATTGCTACATTTTATTTTAATTTTTTAGTAGGAAAAAATAAAAAAACAAATGAAAGAAAATCAAGTGTGAGAAAAAAATGATGAGCATAATTGAAAAGTGAAAAAAATTGAAATATTGAAAAAAAATAAAGAGCTAAAAAATTATAAAGGTAAAGAAGAAAAAAAATAAATATCCTTGTTCAATTTTTTTTATATCCTAATCCCATATTAGAATTTTTTAAAATCTAAACCAAACATGCCTAAATAGGGATTGCTCCAGATTTTCTTTTTAAAAATAGGTTTTTTCCTTTCAAATATGGGTCTACCATTTGATAAAAAAATAAAAACTCTTTGCAGAAAAAAGGTAAAATAACTTCATCCATAAAGAAGAAAAGAAGAAGAAAAGAAATAATGAAAATAGAGATAAAAAAAGCTCCCTCTCATACCTGGAAAAACTACAAAATAGAAAGGAAAAAAACAATTATCATTTTGTCTTTTTTATCACAAATTCTCATTCTCCTTACCAGTTTACAACTAAGCCACCCCAGCTTAGATGTGATAATTTTTTTTTATTTGACTCTAGATTTCATTGATTTTAGTTTTTGAAGTTGTACATTTTTTACAAATTCATCATTGATTCATAAATTGTTCAATTAAGTTTCTAATTGCTCATTATATTTTGAATTTTATTTATTTAAACTCCTGATTTGACCAATTAAACTTTTCAAAATCCAATTTCAGTCCTCAAGCTTTGATTTGTTTCAATTAATGTCCAAATTGACTCTAAAAGCTAATTTTCTTTGCGATTAAGTCATTAATAAATGCAATTAAACTTTTCAAAACTCCAATTAAGTCATTAAACACCAAAATAAAATATTTTTACTATTAGGACTCTTTATCAATTAAAATTGGGTTTCTAATTTTTTCAATCTTGGATATTTTCATCTACCGGCTCTTACTTGACACTTTGATCTTTCACCAACAAGATTAGACTGTTCTTTTTAAACTTTTTTGATGTGTATTTTTTTTATATATTTTTATTTTTTTTATTTTTTTCTCTATTTTTTGTGTGAGGTTTAAAAAATAGATAGCAAAAAAATTACAAAATACTCATATCCATATTAAATATTAGCACTCTTTTTTTTTAAAAAAAAAAAACAGCGTAGGAGCAGCATAGTCTTATTTGTTTAGAGGTTTTATTTTTTATTTTTACAGTGAGTCTATTTTAACTATTGGGCTTAAAGATAATCCAAATAGCCCAATACCTGATATTAACATTCAATAGGCCCACGATAGCCCAAATATCAAGAAACCCTAACGAGATTAGCCGCTGCTATATTAATACCCACTAGACCAACCACCAGAAACCCTATTGAGAGAAGAGTAGCGAGAGAGCTAGCTAGCTCATTCCTTGCATCAAAAGAGCTCTCTTGTAGCTGAAGGACAATGGCAACAGCAAAATCTGTGAAGGACGTGTCTCCTCATGAGTTCGTCAAGGCGTACTCTGCTCACCTCAAAAGATCTGGCAAGGTATTTTGTTGCACATGGTCCAAACACAAAATTATAAGCATGGTTTTTGGATTCTTTCATTTTAGATCTGTTGTTTTAGTGATTGATAAATTGGGTTTATGTGAAAGCAGGTTTTGGTTGCTGTAGGTTTTTTTTTTTTTTAAAAATTGTGTGATATGTGCTTAATGCTTGAGCTGTGTGTTTATATTTATGGCTCATAGGAATTTGTAGTTTATATTTATGGCTGATACATCTTGCGGAGTTCTGACTGATGGTGCTGTTTGGTTTGTCCTAAAACAGTTTAATAACTAACCCTTGATTGTTTCTGAACTGGGTCACTATGATTGAAAGTATGGCATGTGTAAAATATGCACTACTTGATTCAGTGATTTTGTTATTATAATTTTGGGAGGCAGATGATGATGAGAGGGGAGATAGAGAAGTGATTTGTGTTCATCTTTTAGAAGGCTTATGTGAGTTTTAGTGTATCAGGAGGCATCATACATGTGGGTCAACCATGGTTTAGTGGTGTGGTTGTTAAACTCTTGAAGCTGTAGTTTGTGGCTTGAATGTTTTGAGAATTGCGTGTAATACCTGTTTCAATTGATGTTGTTTAGCCCTTTATCCTTGGTTTTCTCCTTTTTTGTATTGAAGGAAAATAGTCTTTGTTTAGCACTGATAGAGACGTAAATCAAAGCATTTTATGAAGTTTCTGTCAGTATTTTGTGACTTTTGACTGATAAAATCTTGTTTTGTTGTATTTCTGAACTTGTTAACTGCTGTGATATACTTAGTCATTAGTATGATTGTGGTTTAGGGGTTATGATCTATTTTCCTTCTCTGTTGATGAACAGATTGAGTTGCCACTATGGACTGATATTGTGAAGACTGGTAAATTTAAGGAGCTTGCACCATATGATCCTGATTGGTACTATGTCAGAGCTGGCAAGTCATTCTCTCCCTTGTGGGCACAAGCTCATGCACGTTTTGTTTGGGGGTGTTTGTGATGCACAGTTAATATCTTTTGCTTATAGGCTTGGTATTTAATCTTTATTGCAGCCTCCATGGCAAGGAAGATTTACATTAGGGGAGGCCTTGGTGTGGGTGCTTTCCGTAGGATATATGGTGGTAGCAAGAGGAATGGAAGTCGTCCACCTCATTTCTGCAAGAGCAGTGGTTCTATTGCTCGTCACATCCTTCAACAATTGCAGAATGTGAACATTATCGATATTGACCCCAAGGGGTGAGCCACTTTCCTCATATTTTTCTTTTAGTTTTTTTATAATTTGTCTTCAAATTATGCTTTCTAAGATTTTATTAGAATTTCAGCCTATCAAATATGCTCAGCTATGAAATCTTGCTTTGTTACCCCGTCTTTCATTTCACAATTGAAGTGGATTGATAAACATAGATACACTGAAGAGTTGCGTATTTGCTGATGTGTGTATTTTTGCTTTGGTAATAGTGGGAGGAGAATCACTTCAAGTGGTCAACGGGATCTTGACCAAGTTGCTGGACGCATTGTGGTAGCCCCTTGATCATCAAATGTTGAGCTATGTTACAACTGTCTTACTCTAGGTTTCAGTTTTAATCCTGGAGAGATGTGATTGCAGCGACAAGATTATATGCTATGGCGTTTTTGGTCCCAACTGTGAATGTTTTTGATGTGAAGATGGTTTTTGTTATGTTGCATTTCAATGATTAGGTATTTTTTTGTCTTGCTGGATCCTTTTTCTAACATTTTTAGAATCAAGTTAAACTAGCATCTACACACTTAAAAATATACATTTTTTTGTGTCAAATCGAAATTGTAAAATTTAATCTTCCTTTATTTTATGTTTAATTACCAGTACTTGATAGGTGACAAGATTGTTACGAAAAAGCTCCTATCCAGTAAACAGTTTTCAATTGTCCTGGACCTGGGGCTCGTTCCTCTGCAAGTTTCGCTCCATCTCGAAAGTTTCTTGCTATCTTTCTAGGCTCTTTGGGTTATTAACTTTCTCTGGGCCTCAATTTGTTTTCTAGTTAAACCTAGGGTCAATTCCAGGGGGGCATTGGAGGATTTGATATTAGGAAGATTGGTCTTTCTTGGCTCATGGTGAAGTTTCCACAGGCAAGGAAAGGCTTTAAGAATAGAAACCATCGTCATATTGAAGCTGCCATGGGTGCAACAAAACAATTTTTTATAGGACTGGAAGCTGTTTTTTTCAAGATCGGAAGCTATTGCAGACTAGGAGTGGAAGTATAGTGCAGTGGTTGTATTCTAGTTTATTTTGGATAATGATCGAGGGTTTAATTAAACTGCAAAAGAAAAAAAGTACAAATTAATAAAAAAGAAAACATAAAAGTACAACAAAGAGAGTGAAAGTTGCTCTTACTTCTATAACAAACATGGAAACGAAATCATCAAAGTCTTGGAGAAGCAGTGTATATAACATGAAATCAGCAAAGTCTTGAGAAGCAGTGTATATAACATTAGATCCCCATAAACTTAGACTATGAAAGACCCACAAACAGATGCAATAACAACCCAAAAAGTCGTCACCTCTACGGTCAAGTACCAAGAAATTAATGATCCCCATTGCATTGTGAGTCCAAAGTAAAATACCCTCAGCATTTCGAACTAAGTCCAGCCCCGTGTAAGGAAATTCTTCATTCTTTGACCGAAACCACAAAACCAATTGATGCAAAATGAGATAAGAAATCCTATCCTAGATAGGAGTTCGGCCATCAAACACCAAGTCATTTATCGCAAATTGACAAGTACAAAATATATATATTTGCTTATTCCTTTTACACTATGTTTTTTTAAGGTATTTTGAATTTATTTGAGTTAGTTGAAAGTTATTTTTATAAGTTTGACGTGTAGAAGAGATTTCGTCAATTAATCACTAAAAGATAAAAAATTCTGCATTTTACGTTTCGAACCTAACTTCTTGTGACATGATTTTTGTCAAGTTAGAGTTCTAGAATAAGAATGTGGGCTTAATCTAAGTTGAAGTACACATGTCAAGATTTCCAGGAAGATATTATGGGCAAAAATCCGACCTCATTTGGACCTCGAATCAGACCTGCAAACTCGGGTCATAATTTTTCTCACAGCAGGATTCTCTGCTTTTACACTAGATATTCAAATGAGAATATCTTAAGCTTCTGATATCGAAATCAGGCGATTCAAAAACCCAAATTCATCTACACATCCAGGACTACAACTTTCATGAAGGACTCAAAGTCAGATAAAATCTTTTAAAAGAAAAAAATTTGGACGCAATCTAGTTAGTCGAAATGGGTCTCCTAATCTGATTGAGAAACTATCAATGCTGAATACCCCAATACAACTGAAAGTCTGACATAAGAACAGTGGGCTTAGGACTCAAGAAAGGTGCAAATCAATCCTTTAACATGTCATGAATGAAATAATATAGCTGGGATGGTAGGATATTACAAGAAACCAAGTCAAAATCAAAGTTTAAATTGCAATAGAGTTGGTATTATAATGGAATTGTGATAGCAGTATAATCAGTTTTCAACACAAATTCTGAGAGATTTATTCAAACTTAAAGACCACATAAAAAGGAACGAATTTAGCATATGAAGAATCCTAATTAGCCTAAGAATCCTGAAGATTTTGGCAGCAAAGGAAGAGGATAAAGAAAGCAGAACACAGCTGAAACAAGATCCAAAAAATATTCCTTCCTTCTTTGCTTTTGTCAATTTTCCAACAACTATGAACTAAACTCCTGAATTCGATTCAATAGGGACACACACCATCTCTATTAGTATGTTGTGAGAAGTAACGTTATCATTGTAATTCATTCAGGTTCAAGTATTTATTTTTCCTTGTTCAGAATTATGCTATTGATTGTTATTCAAGTTTATTGAATTGTTTTGAGATGGCATGCATGCTTTCTAGTTTCTTTCAATTCGTAATTATTGTTAGAGACTAGAGTAAAAAGCAAAAGAATTAATTTGATTGTTGTAAGTTGTAACTCTCATCTTCATTTGTTAGGGAAGAATAAACTAAGTTAAATTATCAAGCTTTTGAACGTTTGCTTAGAATAAATGCACAGATTATATTCATAGACTACTGCCGAGTAAATGAAAATTGTTTTCAATATTACATTCGCTTGATGGTAAGAAATTTATTAGAGAGCTTTTCCTAATTAATATACTCATAATTTCATTGATTTTTCTTAGTTTTAAGGGATATCAAATTTATTTGCTTGACGTGAAAGAATATTTATTTTATTTCGATGATCAGCATATTTATAGGAATGGATGTGTGGACCCTTAAACTGATTTAATGACATATCAATTTATTACTTTCAGAATTATTGTTTCTTGAATTTCTCATTCAAATCCTCCATTCTTTCTCATTTCAGTATATTGTAGGCAGATTAAACAAAATTCCCTTTGGGTTCGACCTGGTTTTCACGATCATACTACAAATTCATTTTGTTTTTATAGTTAAATCAGAATTATATTTTGATGATTCCGACAACCGACCATTAACCATATACCCCAAGCTATATAAGACAGATTGATCCAAAACTTCCTATGGAATTTTCCTTTGACAAGAGAAGGTTATTAATAAATGAACTGATCTAGTGACGGCGACATAATCCATTTGACACTCCATCAAGATAGAAAATGAGACCACATTTTCCAAGTGTGAATACATTGGACCAGAAGATGATCTGAAGATTCTAGGTGGGTTTTGCAGAAAGGATAAAAGGCTTAAGAGTAAGACATCAACCCACCAGTAAAGAGAAATAAACAAGTGCTGATTTTCCTTTGGACTGCAAGCCACATGAAAATCTGAATTTTTAGGGGAGCCATCTTGAGCCATACATTTGAGACATACTCGCTGCTGCTTACACAAACATGGCTTTCAATCAAATTTGTACCTGACTTCACAGTATAGTTCCTATTCGAAGTACTGTAACTCCAAACCCATTTATGCACATTTGCCTCATTTAGTTGAACCATGCTTAGAAGCTACAGAAGAGATGCCAGCATAGCTGATTCATATTGAAAAAGCTCACGACACCAAGTTATATTCCAACGCCAAACTCCTTTACACCGCTCATCCATTTCCATAATCTTACCACCCGGATAGCTTATTCGAGAGCCAACAATCCCTCCAAAAGAGTATACTTCTACTGTTACCCACCTTGTACCTGAGATTATCCTTGATAGCTGTAGAAAATCCCTTACCTAAAGTATTGGTCTTCATAATTCCATCCCATAAACCTAAGATTAACAAAAAAAAAAAAACATGTGTGCAAAGATTAAAACACCCCTGAACCAATGACTTATTTTTTCTTGATATCAAGGCCAATGTTGTCTTTTTACTGTATTTTAAAAAATAAAACTTAAATTACATTGGTCAATAATATTAATTTTTTTTTAACTCGGAGACTAAAAACATCATTTTACTATTAAAAGAAATTTTGAAAAGTCATAAATAGCCCCGATTAAATATAAAATGACTAATGAGCCATGTAAGAAGACCAAACTACTTCCAACTCATAAGTTTTTGGTTTTTTTTTCAATGAAAAAAAAATAATTTACCTATTGTAATAAATAGTGTTTTTGTATCTAAATCTACTATGTTTTTCCTGTAAAGTGTGTGTGTGTGTGTGTAGCCTGTGATTTAGCTTTAATTAATTTTGTTAGGGTATAACCACTTTGGGAATATATTTGTAAAGTAGATCCTGTTTCTATAATAATAATAATAATTATACATAAAGCTAAATCATGTGGAGAAAGTC